>Ga0134125_10000090_pt1 | contig 135794 bp, 119 predicted proteins | sample KB31751_FD_96464 | JGI IMG/M metagenome (GOLD analysis project Ga0134125, IMG submission 96464) | Terrestrial soil microbial communities with excess Nitrogen fertilizer from Kellogg Biological Station, Michigan, USA - KB3-175-1 | ecosystem: Environmental > Terrestrial > Soil > Unclassified ...
ACAAAATCTATTATTCGCAGCGAGCTATAGCCCGCCCCGGTTAAAAGGATATTAACTGCACCATTGCTCGGCACCGGGTATACGGTAACACCGGGCAGGTTAGGAGCTGGAATAGTGTTAACGGCAGTAAATAAATTAAGTGTATCCCATGATTTTATGGTTGGAATCACATCCCATACCAATTGATCAACCGCGGCTGTAATAGCACTATCATTTTCGGGCCTGTAGTTTAATAAGATGGCCCAGTTCATTTGGTTGCTTGCCCGTACAATTTCGGTTGAAGTACCCGGAAGTGAACCGGTATGCCACCAGTTATTATATTGATTTACCTGCCACCCCAATGCATAGTAGCGGTTGGTAGCAGATGGGTGAGTCATAGTATCAATAGTAGCAGGAGAAAGAATATCAGGATATGTATTATATCCATCTACTGAAACAATTATTTTGCATAAATCAGATGCTGAGGCCACCCAGGCTCCGTGCGAGTCCATTGCTTCGATATTAAAACCACCATACGGAAAGGGAACCATAGTTATATTATCATAAACAGATGGGGTATAGGGTTCTCCGGGGTAGTCGTAGTAACTTACTTCCATAGGAAGTTGATTTTTAAGCAGGTTGTATCCTGTTTTCATATCGGTAATGCCAAGGGGAATTAAAATGGTATCGCGCACATAGTTTTCGTATGCTTCTCCTGTAATTTTCTCTATCACTCTTCCAAGAATGCAAAACCCGAAATTAGAATACTGATATTGTGTACCGGGAGTAAAATCAAGCATTTGCTTACGAAGAACATAATCAATAATAGTAACAGATCCGGCGGGCGGAGTAACTCCCATAGCTGTAGAAATTGCCCATGATTCAAACATAGGGTCTCCCGAAATATCACGGTTCCATCCACCGCTATGGGTTAAAAGATTCCTGAGAGTGATATTATAAACCCGCGGGTCCTTAATGTGGCTGTAATTGGTATCATTTAATATTCCCCTGGGGCCAAACACAGTATCGTCTAAATGGAATTTCCCTTCCTGAAATAGATGCATCAGAGTAATAGAAGTAATAGGCTTTGAAACACTGGCTAACCTGAAAATAGAATTAGGTTCAACAAGCGAGTGTGTTAACGTATCGGCATATCCAAATCCGCGATTATATATTAAGCGCCCATAACGGGTAATAGCCAACTGGCCCCCTGGAACATTATATCTTTTTAGCAACCCCTTCATAGCTGTATCGAAGTTGGCTAACTGGGGAATGTTAACTCCTGTTTGGGCTTGCGTAATTTGTGCACCAAGAAACAGTGATAGGAATAGTAATCTGAATAATTTCATCGGTAAGTAAATTATTGGTTAAAAAGCGCTTATAGTAAAGGTTACGATTACCAATATAAAGATTATTGATAAACCGTAAAGCACTTTTAACAAAATAATTTACGACCTCAGCAGAAATGGGAAGCGGTGAATGTTTTTGAGTGCAATACCTGCACCACGTGCAACAGCTCTTAACGGGTCTTCGGCAATATGTACAGGCAGCTTGGTACGAAGCGATACCCGTCTGTCCAATCCGCGAAGCATAGAGCCACCGCCTGCGAGATAGATACCTGTACGGTAAATATCAGCTGAAAGTTCAGGCGGAGTTTTTTCAAGGGCTTGTAAAATAGCTTCTTCAATTTTAGAAATTGATTTATCGACTGCATGCGCAATTTCAGAATAAGAAACTTGTATTTCTTTCGGGATGCCGGTCATCAAATCCCTGCCGTGTACGGCATAATCGGGCGGTGGATTCTCCAATTCAGCTACGGCTGCACCCACTTCTATCTTCACTCTTTCTGCTGTTCTTTCACCAATCAGCATATTGTGCTGGCGGCGCATATATTCTTCAATATCAGCAGTGAATTCATCACCTGCTACACGTATGGAGTTATCACAAACAATACCTCCCAATGCAATAACAGCAATATCCGTAGTACCGCCGCCAATATCCACTACCAGGTTGCCCATTGGTTCTTCTACATCAATGCCGATACCTATTGCAGCAGCCATCGGTTCATGCAACAGGTATACTTCTTTGCCGCCTGCATGTTCTGCCGAATCTCTAACTGCCCGCTGTTCTACAGGCGTGATACCTGAAGGGATGCAAATAACCATTCGTAGCGAAGGCGTAAATAATCTTCTGCCGGTATGAATCATGCGAATCATTTCGCGTATCATGTGTTCTGCCGCATTAAAATCAGCAATTACACCATCTTTCAACGGGCGCACCGTTTTTATGTTTTCATGCGTTTTACCATGCATTTGCTGTGCAATCCGGCCAATGGCAATTACCTTGCCGGTCATTCTGTCTATCGCCACTATGGAAGGCTCATCTACTACCACTTTATCATTGTGTATGATAATGGTATTCGCCGTACCAAGGTCTATGGCTATATCTTGTTGCAGAAAACTGAATAATCCCATGAGTTAGTTAAAAATTTATAAGAATGAAAGTTTATAAAGGTACAAGTTTTTAGAGTTGAAAATCCTTAAAACTGAGCAATATTTTCTATTCCTAGTGTTTAAAGTGCCGTGTGCCTGTTAATACCATGGCCATGTTGTTCTCGTCGCAATAGGCTATGGACTTAGAATCGTTTACAGAGCCGCCGGGATGAATAACCGAAGTTATCCCTGCCTTATGGGCAATTTCAACACAGTCAGGGAAAGGGAAGAAGGCATCGGATGCCATAACACTTCCATGCAAATCAAAGCCAAAATTTCCGGCTTTTTCAATGGCTTGTTTCAATGCGTCTACCCGCGATGTTTGCCCTACACCGGCTGCCAGCAATTGCTTGTTCTTAGCTAATACAATAGTATTTGACTTCAGATGCTTCACGATCTTGTTAGCAAATTCCAAATCAATTTTTTGCTGTTCGGTAGGAGCCAGTTTGGATACTTGCTTCATATCGGCAATTAAATCTGTTTTCCAGTCTCTGTCCTGTTCCACAACACCATTCAGCAAAGAACGGAAATTGCGTTCAGGGAATTTAAACGGATGCGATTGTAAGAGCATCCTGTTCTTTTTTTTCTTTAAAATTTCAAGCCCTGCTGCATCGAATGCAGGAGCTATGAGTACTTCAAAAAACAAGGTATCTATTTCCTTTGCTGTGGTTTCGTCAACGGGAGTATTGGTAACCAATATGCCGCCAAAGGCCGATACAGGATCTCCGGCAAGGGCATCTTTCCATGCTTCCGGTAATGTTTTGCGCGAGGCTATTCCGCAGGCGTTATTATGTTTTATAACAGCAAATGTAATATCGCTGAATTCGGAAATCAAATTCATGGCTGCGTCAATATCAAGCAGGTTATTGTAAGAAAGTTCTTTGCCGTGAAGTTGTGTAAATACAGCATCCAGGTTACCGTAAAAGGTTGCTTTTTGATGTGGATTTTCGCCGTAGCGCAGTGTTTTGCCACCACTTATTTTTCTATTGAAGGATGGCCCTTCTCCAATGAAATAAGCATTTATCTGGGTGTCGTAATGAGAACTTATGGCAAAGGCCCTTTTAGCAAGCTCTTTGCGGGTTTCTAAAGACGATTCCGCATCTGTATTCTGTAAAATTTCAAGCAACTTCCCATATTCCTGTTTCGATGGAATTACCGTAACATGTTGGTAATTCTTTGCAGCAGCACGAATAAGGGAGATACCGCCTATATCTATTTTTTCAATAATTTCATCTTCCGGTTTGCCTTCAGCTACCGTTTTTTCAAAAGGGTATAGGTCAACCACCACAAAATCAAACGGTGGAATTTCGTAAAGGTCTAATTCGGCAAGGTCGCCGGGTAAATCCCTTCTTCCTAAAATACCCCCAAACACACGCGGGTGAAGGGTTTTTACTCTTCCTCCCAGTATAGAGGGGAAAGAAGTAATATCTTCTACCGGCACTACATTGATACCCAGGCTTTCAATAAACGTTTGGGTTCCTCCTGTGCTGTATATGGTTATTCCGCGTTTATCAAACTGGCGTACAATGGGTTCTAATCCTTCTTTATCGAATACGGAAACAAGAGCGTTTTTCATGTATGGAAGATGATTTTTGGGGTTTTCTAAAAGTTGTGCAAAATTATGGCTTTTCCTCATTACTTTAAGGGTTTGCAAAACTTATTTTTTATGAAAACAGGGGAACCATCTTCTGTTGCTTAAAATGCGGTAAAAAGGGTTTATTTTGGATTAAATAACTAAAGAAGAATACAATTGAGGAGAAAGGCATAGCTTCTATAATTGTCTTATAGAAGGCTATGCCCGGGGTTTGTTTTACTGGTTAAGCAGTTTGAAAAGTTCTGATAAGTCGGGTGATAGAATGATTTCAGTCCTGCGGTTTTTAGCTCTTCCTTCAGGGGAGGTGTTATCGGCTACCGGGAAATATTTCGACCTGCCGGAAGCAATAATAGAATGAGGGTCTACACCGTAATCACTAATCAGCACACGGGCTATGGCAGTAGAACGGGCTACGCTCAGCGCCCAGTTGTCTTCATATTTTCCGGTGATGGGCACGGTATCAGTATGTCCTTCAATATCAACTGTAATATGAGGAGTGTTAATGAGTACGACAGCTAATTTTTCGAGTGCATTCTTGCCTTCCGGATCAACTACAGCACTTCCCGATTTGAATAGCAATTTTTCCTGCAATGAAACGTATAATTTTCCATCTTTCACGTAAACACTTAATTCATCAGGTTTAAAATTTACTAATGCATCGGCAACTGTTTTCTTAAGTTTGTTCATCACATCTTTTTGCGCCTGTATAAGATTTTCCATGCTTTTGAGGCGTTTGGCCTGGTCAGCAATGGTCATATTTGAGTTAGACACTGTTGCCTGGTAGCTGGCAGAAAGCTCTTTAATGGAATTATGCAAGTCTGCTGTATCTTTTTGCAAATTGCTATACTGACCGTTACAATAGTTTAGCTTTGAGTGGGTAGAGGTACTGTCACTTTGCAAATTGCTTACCCTTGTTTGTTCCCTTATTAATTTCTTTTTAGGAACGCAACCGAAAAAGATAAGAGCACTTAATAATATAGCCGCGTAGTTTTTCATAATGTTTACTTTTTAGGTTAATATTTGACACTTTTCCTAAAACAAAAGTACATAGCATAAAATGCTTTTATCCGGATATTCGTTGTAAAGCAAGTTTTACATGATGAAGAACAATTTTTTGGGGGTGAATCGAATAAAGTGATTGTTTACAGAGATACTATACAGGTTAAACTTCTAATTTGTACCTTCGTACACTGTAAACACAAAACGTTGAAAATTACATTTTTAGGCACCGGAACATCTCAGGGCGTACCCTTAATAGGGTGTGATTGTGAGGTATGCCGTTCAACAGATGAAAAAGATAAACGGTTGCGCACATCTCTATTGGTTGAAGACGGAGGCAAAGTGTTTGTAATTGATACCGGGCCCGATTTCCGGCAACAGATGCTGCGGGAAGATGTGAAACGTCTTGATGCAGTGATTTTTACCCATGAGCACCGTGACCATATTGCCGGACTGGATGATATTCGCGCTTTTAATTTCACTATGAAATCGGCCATTGATGTATATGCCGACGCTAATGTGGAGCGGGCATTGAGAAGATCATTGTGGTATATTTTTTCAGAAGAAAAATATCCGGGCATACCTGAAGTAATAATGCATCGTATTGATGAACATCCTTTCACCGTTGGGCAAACTAAGTTTATCCCTATCCGGGTAATGCATCACAAATTACCTATTTGGGGATTCAGGATAAATAATTTCACCTATATCACCGATGCCAATTTTATACCTGAACAGGAAAAAGAAAAAATATATGGTTCTGAAATACTCGTGCTGAATGCATTAAGGAGGGAGCATCACATTTCTCATTTTTCGCTCGGTGAAGCGCTTGAGGTTATAAGGGAGCTGAAACCGAAAAAAACCTATTTAACACACATTAGCCACCAGCTGGGCAAACAGGTTGATGTAGAAAAAGAGTTGCCGTCTGATGTGCGCCTGGCCTATGATGGGCTCAAATTAACCATTTAAAGAGGTTAATTTCTAATTAACTGTATAAAGCCTTTTAAGGGAACGGATACTATGCCGGTGACGCGTATTTCATTTACGTTGCATATATAGTAATACACCCCGTCAGGGCAGGCTCCGCCGGAATTATCTACATTGCCGTTCCAGTTGATATATGGGTCGGTGGTATGATATACTACTTGACCCCAGCGGTTATATATGTTAATGTCAATTCCTTGTATGAATCGGAAAGTGGCGAGCGGAGTGAATATGTCATTTTTTCCATCACCGTTTGGAGTAAATACATTTGGCAATTCATAAATAGGGCAATTATCTACACACTGGGTATTTAAAGGGCTTGTTTGTCCTGCTGAGTCTACTGCAACAACTGCATAGCAACCGGCTACCGAAGTTAAATGGCTATTTACAAATACGGTATCTTTAGGGTTGTCAATCGTATCTATAATGTGCATATCTCCATTTTCAAAAGGAGTGTAATATATCTGGTAACCTACTACCTTATTAGCTTTTGGGCATTCCCTGTTGGGGTTATTCCATACAAGAGAATCGTTATATAATACGCATTGTGCTATCACAACTAAAGGAGGTGGGCAGGGTGCTATAGTATCCTGGGGAGTTCCGCAAGTGGTTTCCGAAGAATCGAACAAAGGTTTTGGTACCTTGGCGGCTCCTGTATATTCACTATACGATTCTACATAGTAGCAATACGTAGAGCCATTATGTAGACCTGTATCTCTATAAGTTGTTTTGGTTGTTTTTCCAACCCGGTTATAAGTTGGCAGCGCAGGCGGAGGATCCTGGCGATATACGTAGAAAGTATCATTGGTCCAGGGTACCGATGCAGCCCAGCCCAGGTTCATACTTTTATCTTCCCTATCTAATCTTAGGTAGATAGATGAAGCGTTTCCGGAAGAGCCAACGAATTTATTAATACTTCCAGTGCGGTAATAGAAATCTATTTTATAGGTATAGCTGCTGTCCTTTGTATCTATGCCCGTATCGCTAAAAGTACTATCAAGGGGTGTATTAAAATGGAGAGAGGTATAGGTATGAATGATTGAAAATTTCTTGCCGTTCATGCCAGATGCACGCTCTAACAAATATGTATAAGGAGGAGGGTACACCGTTGTATCCAAATCGGCAGGATCGGCAATGGGTTTCATCCACCGGATGTATATTTCTCCATGTAAAGGATCTGTTTTGGTTACACTTACATTCTCAATAAGTGGGACGCCAAGCTTTATGGTAAGGCAGGTATCGTTTGATGCATAGCTTTGGGCTCCATTGGTTGGAGGAAGGGCGGCATCCACAATATAATCATAAGATACGCCTGGCGATAAGCCGGCTCCTCCATTGCTATCGCAATAAGAAGTTATCCCGTGAACGGTTGCAATTAAAACATAGCCCGTGTAAGATGGTACGCCTGTTTCGCAATATTGGTGTTTCCAAGTGCTACAGCCTTTTCGCCTGTAGATATTGTATATAGTGTCCTGAGGGCAATTGTTGGGTTGCCAATTCAGACATACCGTAGTACCTTTGTTTATGGCCGTAAGGTGTTGGGGGGCCGGAGCAATTACGGTTATGCGCGATGTACCGTAACCGCTATAAAATGCCGAATCATCAGTCCCTGTTTGAATTACTCTCTCCGTGGCCGTAATTACAACTTCGTAAGGATTGTTGCTTACCTCGTCGCAAGTTGTTTGCCAGTTAAAAACCGGGTGCATAATGTGAAGAGGGGGGGTAGTGTTACTTAATGTTGCAGGTGGCGATTCTAAGAATGGCTGTCCTGACCCAGTTATATACAAGGGACTTAGATTACCTGTACTCGCAGTATAAGTAATAGATAACGTATCTCCTGCTGTTACACAAGTATCTATACTGGTGACTTTTGGGATGAAGCATTGTGAATTTATAACTACTTCCAATTCCAATTCGGTTGTATCTACAGGTATCATGCGGTAATTTCCGGCAAAAGGGAAATATATTCTTTGGTAAGTAACCATTATGATAGCAAAGTTCCACCTGCCAGTATCGCTCATTTTGTCAGGGCACCACTTAAGAGTTCCCGAATCATTGATAGTAGCCCCCGGATTATAGTAGCCTGTAGCTACACCAACGCTCAACTGATCATTGGAGTTAACCAGTTCAAGGCACGGGCCTAATGAATAGCCAATACTATCAGCAACTCCCGGAGGAAGATCGGGTACGTATGCCCCCGGATTGTAAGTATAACATCCGCCAACGCATCCATATTGACATACGGGAGTATTGGCTATTAAGGGGGAGCTTATTGTATTACCCGTTGGGGGTACAGTAATTGAGCAATACATATAGTAGTATACACCTACCGAGCCTACAATATTATTAATGTTAGCCATCCTGTCAGGGTCATCCATCCATACCCTGTAATTTCCGGGACCTAAAAATGTATAGGTATATCGGTATATGTTTAGTTTCCGGCCCCCATTATAGGGAAGGGGAGGGGATGAATCAAAATTATAGTTACATAAGGGTTCTCCGTTTGGAGTCGGGTCCTCGGGAAGAAGATAGTTGGAGCGTCCGTTAATACGTGGTAATAAAAAGCTTTTGAGGCCGCCATCAAGAATCCATAAACGCATCGTATCCCTGTCGGCAGCATATCCGTATGGAAAAGTATTGGTGTAGTCGTATATGGTTATCTGGTAAGTATATCCCCCCATCCATTTAGCAGCAATGTAGCCACCAACCTGGTGAGTGGCATTAGAAACAATGCATAGAAACAGGGAGATGAGTATTCCAAGTATTTTTTTCACAATCTGTCCGTTTACACGGTTACTTACCTTCTATCACTATTTAAACCAGGGGAGGTTAAATTTATTGTTTAATCAGGCAAACAATTATTGCTGGTACCTGACTATTTTCATAATAAAAACACCGGCTATTTTAACTGGCCTTTTGTTTCATCGTTTTCCTTCCCGGTATTGTCTTTGGTCTCACCTTTCGATGCGTCCTTAAACTCCTTTATTCCTTGTCCCAGCCCTTTCATTAATTCGGGTATTTTTTTGCCCCCGAACAATAATAAAACTACTGCAAGGATTAATATGATTTCTCCAGGTTTAACAGCTTCTAAAAAAAGTAACATGGCGTTTTATTTTTAAATTCCTTCAAAGATACTACTTTTTCAGCAAATCGGAGTCGTACCATTTTAAAAAACCGCTTAAAATTGGCATAAATGATAATAAATTGGAGGGAGAGGGCAATTTATTCGTTTCGCAAATCTTTGCCCCAGTTCAATTTAGTACGCAATGTTTTTGCAAAACTATAATCGGGCAATTCCACCAGTCTGACCCCAAAGGATGCCTTGCAGATAGTAAGTTCTTTAGAATTATCTACGGCTACGGAACGGGAATCGAGCGATACTAAATATTCGGGCGTACGGCCTTCTACTTTCAGGGTTATTATACAGCTGTCCGGAATTACAACAGGCCTTACATTCAGGTTGTGCGGAGCAATGGGGGTAAGGATGAAGCTGGAATCTTCCGGCAGCAAAATAGGTCCGCTGCAACTGAGCGAATAGGCGGTAGAACCCGTGGGTGTGGCAATAATAAGCCCATCGGCCCAATACGAATTCAGGAACTCATCATTGATATAAGCATGAATTGTAACCATGGTAGAAGTGTCCTTGCGTTGCACACATACCTCATTAAGAGCATAGTTATTTTTTCCGAAAATGGCATCATCTATTTTCAGGCTGAGGAGCGTGCGGTTTTGAACGGTAAATTTTTTATTCAGTAGTGCCTTAATGGCAGGCTCAATATTATCTTTCGGAATTAAAGATAAGAACCCTAATTTACCGGTATTAATTCCCAATATGGGGATACCTGCTTTTACTACATAAGGCAAACTTTCTAAAAAAGTACCGTCGCCGCCAATGCTTACTAAATAGTCGACTGATTTTTCAGTCAGTTCAGTAGAAAATGTGGTGCACTTTTCAGGGAGCTCAACAAATTTTTGCAGCGAATCATAATACGCTTGATGCACTGTATACTCTATACCCAATTGGTTAAGCTGGGCGAATATCTGTTTTGCTTCATCGCAACGGTTGCTTTGGGAAGGTCTCCCATAAATGGCTATGCGCATAAGGCTCAAAGGTAATAAAAAAGAGCAAATACTAATGCCCTTTCAATGGGTGTTTGAACCGTGCTTTTCAATGTTTAAATAGCATTTTTTTGTGTTTATCGAAAACAAAAAGTAAAGCATTCGGAACATATTAAATTGGGGATTCGCGCCTTTGTCTTGTGGTAGTGTAGTTGAACATTAAAGCGTTGAAAAGGTTGCCAGAACTCAAGGCAGCCTTATTTTTTTTTAAAATCCGTGGTTCTTTCTTGCCCAAATAAATTTGCTAAGTTTGTATCAATCCTCTTTTACTATGAAAAAGTTATTTGTTGTTCTATGTATTTTATGTGTAGCCACTTGGGGCTGCGGCCATGTTGACCAAACAAAGGCAAAAGCATTAGTGGTATCGCTCATTCAAAAAATCGATAGCGGTAAATATGATGAAACATCGGCTTTTTATACTGATGAATTTAATGCGGGTGAATCGTTGAGTGCAAGAATAGATAAGTATAAAGAATTAAAGGATGCTTTCGGAAATGTTGTATCCATTAAATGTATTTCTGTAAAAGATTCTACCGACCCGGATGACCGCCCTATTGTGAAATTAATGTACCTGGTGAAACATACCAAATTAACTTCAGTCGAAGCCTATAGCGTGGTTTCGCAAAATGGTGACTATAAGGTAGAAGAGCAGGACGTAAAAAAGGAGTGATTTTTTAAACTTGTTTTAACACCTGCTTAAAGATTTTTATTATCTTTGACTCCTCTAGTTTCCGATGAAGATTGAGGAATATATATCCGACTTATTATTTGAACATGATTGCGTTATAGTCCCCGATTTTGGTGGCTTTGTATGCAATTATGGCCCTGCCGCAATCGACCCGGTAAAGCATCTTTTTGAACCTCCCGCCAAACGCATTCTTTTTAATAAAGGCTTAACCCGCAACGATGGTTTGCTGGCTCATCACATTTCCGACAGATTGAAAATGCCTTATACAGAGGCATTAAAATGTATTGCCGGCGAAGTAAAGCGATTTAAAGAAGATATCCGTAAGGATAAACGCCTGCCACTTGAAAACATAGGATTACTTTATACGGATGAAAAAGGCAGCCTTTTATTTCAACAGGATAATAAAGTAAATTACCTAGCCGATTCGTATGGACTGGCATCGTTTTATCATTTGCCTGTACAGACTGAAAGCGAAACAAAAGTTATTCCTATACACAACGAACGCAAAAAAGCCAGGCCGTATGCTATTGCAGCAGCCATAACCGTTTTGGTAGCATCTGCTTTTTATTTTACCGTACTCGACAAGCAACCTAATTTGCGTTTTTCCAGTCTCGATATTTTCTCTAAAAGGGAAGCGCCTCAATATACCTTTTCGCCATCTATATATAAGGAACTACCCCAACCCGTTGCTGAAGAAGCTATAATTTTACCTCCCACAAATGCCAGCACTCCTGCTCCAAATGCGCCTGCACCGGTTGTACCGGTAAAAGCTGCGGTGCCCGTTGCATCGTCTTCTATATATTCTGTGATTGTAGGGAGTTTCAGCATAAAAGAAAATGCTGATAACCTGGTTGCTCAATGCACTAAACAAAATATGAATGTATCTATTGTGGGAAAAACCCCGCAAGGACTATATATGGTTGGATACGGCAAGTATGCTTCGCACGAAGCTGCTGCCACTGAACGTGACAACTTACGTAAAGGCACTTTCAAAGATGCCTGGGTGGTAGCGAAGTAATTACTTCAATACAATCTCCTCAATAACCACTTTACCCACCTGTTGGTTTAGGTCATCTATCAATTTGGTGCGGGAATAAAGTAATTCCTGTTTAAGCGGTGAGGAGTCTACTTTTACAAAAAGCTTTTTGCCGGAAATAAAAATCTCGGTAGTATGCCGCGATATTAATGGTCCTACTGTCTTTTCCCATGAACGTATTAGGGTATGTTCATCGATTTTTTCTTCCATACCGTTCAGGCGCATTACTTCCTTAATGGCATCGCCTAATTTTTGAGTATTGGTCTTTCTCATAGAATAGAACGCAGATGACGCGGATTAGTTAAGATTATATAAGATTCTTCAAAAATAGGTATATCAGCATTCATCATAATCATCCGTGTCATCAGCGTTCTATTAATTGTTCTTCCTGTATAACTCCGTTAGCAATAGGGAAAAGCCGGTAATCTTTATCGCGCTTTTCCAAAAGCGCTTTCATCCGTAGTAAATCGGTATCGGTAATAAATACTTGTCCAAACTCATCGGCGCAAACCATATCAATCAGGTAATTTACACGGGTTTCATCCAGCTTATCAAAAATATCATCCAGCAGCAATATAGGAGTTGATAAGTAATGCTTTTTCAGGTAACGGTATTGGGCTATCTTCAAGGCAATGATAAATGATTTTTGTTGACCCTGCGATGCAAACTTCTTCAATGATTTACCTTCCATGCAAAATATCCAATCGTCTTTGTGTACGCCTGTTGTTGTATAAGCTAACACCCGGTCTTTGGGAAGTGCATGAGTCAATAGTGTAGCAAAATCGCCTTCCATTAATTTAGATGAGTATTCCACATGAGCATGTTCACTTTCGCCTGAAATTTCATTATAGGCTTTCAAAAACAAAGGCGAAAATTCTTCCGTAAAATCTTGTCGCTTTTGATAAATGATATTTCCTCTATTTACTAATATCTCATCGTAGGTGGCTAACAGGGTTTCATCCCAAGTGCGGCTTTCATTAAAACGCTTGAGTATGGCATTGCGGTTAACCAGTGCTTTGTTATATTCTATCAGTGCAGTGAGGTAATGGGTATCTATTTGCGATAGGATGCTGTCTACAAATTTGCGTCGTATGTCGCTGCCCTCATATAGTAGTTCAGAATCCATGGGGGTAATCATTACCACAGGTAGCAATCCTATATGTTCTGATAATTTAGCATACTCCTTTTTATTGCGTTTAAACTGCTTGCGTTCATTACGTTGCTGTGCACAGTAAATTTCTTCCTTTTCTCCGTCCTTTTCAAACAGGCCTTGTATTACAAACATTTCCTCATCGTGCAGAATGTTTTGGTTGTCGAAGGAGTTAAAATAACTTTTGCAGAAAGAGAGGTAATGAATGGCATCGAGCAGGTTGGTTTTACCCGCACCGTTATGCCCTAACAAACAGTTTATTCCACCGGAGAAATCAATGTTTAGCTGGGGATAGTTCCGGAAGTTGATTAAGGATAAACGGGCGATGCGCATAATGCCCAAAGTTACGTTTAAAAATTATGCGAATAGCATCCTCTCACTTTAATTGAGATAAAACCTCTTTAGCTTGTTCCAAATGTCTTTGCTCATGCGCTATTATGATATCAAAAGCGGTTCCAAGCTTATAGACTATATTTTTATTTGCAGGAGAAGATATTACTACTCCTTTTTCAATTAAATCTGCACTATTTGCAATCAGCTTTTTCAATTCTTCCTGCTGTTTATTAAACCTATTTACAATATCGGAACCGATTTCACTTTTTGCAGGTTCCCAAATTGGGAATGTCTTTATCTTTTTTTTCCGGGTTGGCTCTACAGCATTTAGTATCATCTTTCCCATACTATTAACCATGAAACCCATTTTTCCCATCAGGGGGAGTTTATATGTTCCTTCCCGTACAGATTTTATAACCGGGTAATAGCTTTCATTTATCACAATAAGGTGGTCTATATTTTGAGCAATGCTCCAAGTTTGTTCATTCGGTTTCCAATTTAATTGCTCAGCAGATAGGTTGCCAAAAACGGCTTTGAAAGTGTTTGTTATATCGTCTATTTTAGTTGATTCCATGGTTTGAAAATGATTATTTTATTTTTCAATAATAACTTTCCCGCTTCCTATCAGGCTACCATCCTGCGAAATAACCCTGTACAAGTAAACTCCATTGGGTTGATTGCTTAATGATAGCTGATAGCCATTAGCTGTTGGCTGATAGCTGTTAGAATACACTCTTTCGCCTAATACATTGTAAATTTCAATGAAGCTATTGGCCATTGGCTGGGAGCCATTAGCTTGAATGGTGAATTTTCCGTTGCTTGGATTGGGGAAAACAGAAATGCTTTCAGTCGGATAATAAAATGAACCTGCTGAAGCAGTATTATTAACATCACATGGTTGCCAACATGCAATTAAGGGCGCCTCACTTCCCAACAATGTATCAGATCCGAATATTGCAGGGTCCCCATCACCACATAAATAAACATATTGCCCCGATGGGTCGCACGCAATAATGTTTTCGTCATCTCCGCCAGTGCCTGCAATTGAACCACAAAGAACATTTCCTGCGGTATCTAATTCCAACACAATTGAACCATCCGTAATATTTTTTTGTTGGAAAATGAAGTTCTCTATTTGAATCTTTGCGCTATCGTTACCTCCTGAGGAACCGCTTACATAAACTTTTCCATAATCGCTGGCGGCAATTGAAAAGCCAAACATTTGCCTTCCGTAGAGCGAAGTTGCTTTTTTAGCCCATAGGGCATGCCCATTCTTATCATACTTGGCAACAAAAAGAGTGGCTATGGATGAGACTAATTTTACCGTATCACAAAGTAAGGTATCTGTAAATTGGCCGGTTATATATGAATTTCCAAATTCATCTGTTGCAATAGAATTTCCTATGGCATTATTATATACTGAATTTTTTAATCCTTGTTTTGCCCAAATCAAATTCCCCGTAGAATCATATTTACAAATGAAAAAATCATTTTGTGCAGTCCCTTTTAGCTTATAGCTTCCAATATAAATACTATCCTGAAAATATCCCGTTAGATATACATTATTTTGATTATCAACAGAAGCGGAGAATGTGTAGCCTCCAATTCTGGGAGCCGGAACTATACTTTGCCTGGCGAATAATTGTTTTCCATTACTGTCATATTTTACCAGGAAGAAGCCTGCACTATGATCAGGGGTTTTCAATGTATCTGTACCAAAAATCAGTGTATCGCCAAATCCTCCTGTTACATACACATTGTTAAGCTTATCGCACACTACTCCTAATCCACTACCCCAGGTGGTAAATGTGGGCGCATAAGCTTGTTTCACCCAAATCAGATTTCCGTTTACACCATATTTAGCAAGGAAAGTAGCGCCTTCCAGTGCGGGTGTTGTCAGCCTATTAGCGCCAAGATACACTGTATCCCGAATAGCACCTGTTACATAAACATTTCCAGACTTGTCAGTTGCTGCCCCAATAGCCGAAGCTTCGGAAAGTGGATCAGACGAACAGTGGGATTGGACTGCCCATAGAAAATTTCCATTTTTATCATATTTTGCAAAATATAAATCTACCAGCAAAGATTTTAAGGTGTCTGTATTGAAATTGATTTTACGTTGAAACTGCCCACCTACAAAAGCATTCCCTTTATTATCTGTAGCACCGGCAAATCCTTCTGCGGCACCGCCACCCTCTATTCCCCAAACCCAACTCTGCCCATATGCAAGTGAAAAGCCAAAGGGGATAAGTAAACAGACAAGTAGTAATTTTCTCATAACGTTTGAATTTTGTACAGTAAAGATAACAAAAACCCATATTCAATTGTAACTTCTTCATTCCTTGTCCGATAGCCACAATTCGACATTCCTAAAGCCTGTTTTTGGGTTTTTTATATCTTTGCACCCCTAATGTAAAAACCATGCGGAAAACGGCAACGGTGTTTGCAAGTATTTCAGGCTGTGCAGCAGTGATTCTAGGTGCTTTTGGCGCCCATGGACTAAGTAAAATGGATATTAAGCCAGAAAGTCTTCATGCCTATGACACAGCGGCTCATTATCAATTGCTTCATGCTATTGCCTTGCTTGCCATAGCGGCCCTCCCAACCATGTTTACAAAATACTTTAAAGCGATTGCATATCTGTTTATAATAGGAGTTATATTTTTTTCGGGCTCATTGTATTTGTTGATATTAGGAGATTATCTTAAAATTGACTTAAAAAGTGTGGTTGGCCCTATTACGCCTTTAGGCGGTTTCTGTTTAATAGCAGGATGGTTTACGTTATTTCTTTCAGCCCTCAAATACAAGGAAGCTCCTAACAATCAATAGAATTTATGAAATACAAGGCATATAAAGATAGACTTACTACTATAGCAGATATCAGTTATCCCATAGGGCTCCTAAGCTGGGATCAGGAAACCTATATGCCTGAAAAAGGTGCCGGATTTAGGGCACAACAAATGGCTACTCTGTCAGGATTAGTGCATGAACACTTTACGGATAAAGATTTGGGCAAAATTTTGAAAAAGCTGAATCAAAATCCAAAGAAGCTGACAGAGAAGGAAAAAAGGAATGTTGCCCAAACCTTGAAAGACTATAAAAAGCAAAAAAAATATACCCGCGAGTTTGTCGAGCTATTAAGCAAAACCACTTCCGAATGTTTTCAGTCATGGCAAAAGGCAAGAAAGGATAATAACTTTAAGCTCTATGCCCCGCATCTTACCAAGATGATTGACCTGAAACGGAAAGAAGCTGATATACTGGGATATAAAAAGCATCCTTACGATGCCTTGATAGACCAATATGAACCCGGAGCAAGAGTAGCCGATTTAGATGTGCTTTTTAAAGATGTGCGCGAACAACTGGTGGTATTTGTAAAAAAGATTGCTGCTGTCAAACAGAATGAAGATAAGTTTATGTACCTGCATTATCCTAAAGACAAACAATGGGATTTCGGTATAGATCTTCTTAAACAAATGCACTTCGATTTTAATGCCGGCAGGCAAGATATTTCAGCGCATCCGTTTACTACTAGTTTCAATCCTAAAGATGTGCGTGTAACAACCCGTATTGCAGAAGATAATTTGAAGTCGATGATATGGTCGTGTATCCACGAAGGGGGGCACGGTTTATATGAGCAAGGCTTGCCGGAGAGTGAATACGGACTGCCATCAGGAGAAGCTATATCACTTGGCATACATGAATCGCAATCAAGGCTTTGGGAAAATATGGTGGGCAGAAGCCTGCCCTATTGGAAAGCCAATATGAAAACCCTGCAAAAATATTTCCCCGGAAATCTTAATAAAATAAGTGCAGAGCAATTCTATAAAGCAGCCAATATTGTTACCCCTTCCTTTATCCGTACCGAAGCCGATGAGCTGACATACCATTTCCATATTTTGATTCGTTATGAAATTGAAAAAGCTTTGATGGAAGGCAAGCTTGAAGTGAAAGATTTACCGGAATATTGGAATGCCCGTTATAAAGAATACCTGGGTATAAAAGTTTCGAATGATGCAGAAGGCGTATTGCAAGACATACATTGGTCTCATGGTAGCATAGGATATTTCCCTACCTATTCATTGGGCAGTTTTTATGCAGCCCAGTTTTTTGCAACAGCCAAAAAAGAAATAAAATCACTTGAAAATAAAATAGAAAATGGTAACTTGCTACCGTTGCTCGAATGGCTAAGGGAGAAAATACATCATCATGGGAAATATTATTCTGCTGAAGAACTATGTAAAAAAGTTACGGGAGAAAAACTGAACTTTACTTATTTTATGGACTATGCAAAAGGGAAATACTCAGCCTTGTATAACATAAAATAAATTGAACCTCAAAAAAACGCAAACCTCTAATATAAAATCATGAAACAAACAGGCATAAAACCGGATGGAGCATCATTAACAGAATTAGGTTTCTCCGGAAAAGAAAATGTACAATGGAATCTTTCCCCGGCAAGTCTTGTAGAAGAAACTATAAGGCTTGGACAAGGTTCACTCAACGATTGTGGCGCCCTGATGGTGGATACGGGAGAATTTACGGGACGTTCCCCTAAAGATAAATTTACAGTTGAAGATAGCATTACCAAAGATACCGTATGGTGGGGCGATGTTAATTTTCCTTTCGCACCGGATAAATTTACTGCTCTCCGCAAAAAAATGACAGCGTATGCTACCGGTAAAACAATATATGTACACGATGCTTTCGTATGTGCCGATCCTGCCTATCGTTTGAAAGTACGTGTAATTACCGAAACTCCCTGGGCTAACTTGTTTGCTACCAACCTATTTTTACGCCCTACAGCTGAAGAGCTAAAAACCTTCCAACCCGAATGGCACATTATATGCCTGCCGGGGTATAGAGCTAATGCCAAGGAAGATGGTACCCGCCAGCATAACTTTACCATGCTGAACTTTACCGATAAGCAAATTCTTATCGGAGGTTCTTATTATACCGGTGAAATTAAAAAATCGGTATTTACTTTATTGAATTATACTCTCCCGCTTGAAAAAGGTGTTCTATCTATGCACTGTTCTGCCAATATTGGTGAAAGTGGAGATACTGCTATTTTCTTTGGGTTGTCGGGTACAGGAAAAACAACCCTTTCTGCCGATCCGCAACGTGGCTTGATTGGGGACGATGAGCATGGTTGGTCCGATAATTCTATTTTCAATTTTGAAGGCGGATGTTATGCTAAGTGCGTAAACCTTACCAAGGAAAAAGAACCGCAGATATATGATGCCATTCGTTTTGGTACTATTTTAGAAAATGTTCGCTGCTTTGATAATACAAACAAAGTAGATTACGACAATATCTCCGTAACCGAAAACACCCGTGCGGCTTATCCCATACATTATATTGATAATGCGGTAGAACCTTCGGTTGGAGGAATTCCTAAAAATATCTTCTTTTTAACCTGCGATGCATATGGAGTATTGCCTCCTATTTCTAAACTTACTGTGCCACAAGCTATGTATCATTTCATTTCAGGATATACGGCTAAAATTGCCGGTACCGAAATGGGCGTAACTGAGCCACAGTTAACCTTTTCAGCGTGCTTTGGGAAAGCATTTTTACCCTTGCATCCTATACAATACGCTGAGTTATTGGGTGAGAAATTAGAAAAACATCAGGTAAATGTTTGGTTGGTGAATACCGGTTGGACAGGCGGCCCATATGGAGTGGGAAGCCGTATGAAATTATCCTATACCCGTGCGATGATTACTGCAGCGCTGGATGGCTCATTAGAAAAAGTAAAATTTGAAACATTGCCTGTGTTCAATATGCAAATGCCAACCTCATGCCCCGGCGTGCCTGCTGAAATATTAAACCCGCGCAATACCTGGAAAGACAAGGATGCTTATGATGCCAAAGCAAATGACCTCGCACAGTCGTTCAATAAAAACTTTGAACAATATGCCAGTCGTGCCAATGCCGACGTATTACAAGCAGCCCCTAAGGCAGCTACAGTGAATGCATAGATAAATAGCAGTTTATTTAAAATAGCCCCCTGATTTAATTATAGTCAGGGGGTTATTATTTAATGGCATTAACATTTTTTAATTCCTTTTCTCCTTTCTTTTGCCTAAGTTTGCTTGAATGAGACTTTTGGCGACCATATTTCTGTTTTACTTTTCATCACTCATGGCCCAGCCTATGGTAACATTAATACATAATGGGCTTACGGGTGAAAAGCAAACTTGTGCAATGCCTTGTTGCCAAAAACATAAGCAAGCGGAAAAAAAATCATCGCAAAAACTGCCCTTCGGATGTTGCGGTAATGATATGTCGAATCCATTTGCCCAATGTTGTTGCTGTATAGGTTTTATTCCTCAACAGCATTTTACGGAAATTGCTGCTTTGTCAAACAAAACAGTTTTGGTTTATACAAATCAAAATGCTTTAATTCCTAATTATTCTTCCGGTTACTGGCGTCCACCTGAATTAACTGTGTAATTCACACAGGTTTTTTAAAATTCACGGAATAATTAATTTTAAATTTTTAGCGATGAAACGTAAAATTTTAATGGCAAGCACAGCTATGTTATTATCACTGGCTGCATTTGCCGGCAATGGCACAAACGATAATGCCTGTTGCAAATGTGGTAACTGCGTAAAAGCATGTTCCCAAAAATGCGTTTGCGACTCTAAAAAATGTACTCCTGAAACCTGCAAGTCTCCAACTTGCTCGTGTCATAAGTAACATTTAAGTTGCACAGCAAAAAAATAGCCCCCGGTACATTGTATCGGGGCTATTTTATAAAGGAATTTTGCATATTTATTAACCGATTTAATTTTTACTAAATGAAAAAGATAATCCTTGCGGTTGTAATAATTACAACTGCTATGGTTCAACCATCCGTTGCACAATCAGGCAGTCAATTGCTCAATAATGTACTTAATGCTTATCTTGGACTAAAGAATGCCTTAATAAAAGATAATGGAGACAGCGTTCGTGCCGCTGCTAAAGTATTATATATAACTATGGACCAAATGCCAATGGATAAGTTATCGGCAACACAGCACAATGTTTGGATGCAGTATAATGAAAAACTAAGTTATGATGCCTTGCATATGAAAGAAACGAATGATATTGACCACCAAAGGGAACATTTTGCCAATCTTTCAAAGAACATGTACAAGATGATGGGAGTTCTAAAAACCAATACTGCCGATCTCTATTATCAGTATTGTCCTATGGCTAACGACAGTAAAGGAGCTTATTGGATAAGCGAAAAACCAGTAATAGTAAATCCATATCTGGGAGCAAAAATGCCTACCTGCGGTTCAACTAAGGATACTATAAAGAAGCAATAGACCATGAAATATAAAATCCTATGTCTTCTGTTTTGTCTTGTATATGTTGAATCAGCCTATGCCCAAAAAACCGTTCGGTATGATTTATACATAAGTGATACTACGGTAAATTATACAGGTAAAAAGGCGAAGGCTATTGCCGTTAATGGTCAAACCCCTGGCCCTACTTTATATTTTACCGAAGGGGATACGGCTGAAATATATGCACACAATTTAATGAATGTAGAAACCTCCATTCATTGGCATGGGCTTATTTTGCCTAATGAGCAGGATGGAGTTCCATATCTTACAACTGAGCCGATAAAACCTCATTCAATACATCTGTATAAGTTTCCGCTTGTGCAAAGTGGAACATATATGTATCATTCCCATACAGGTTTGCAAGAACAATCGGGATTACATGGAGCGCTCATTATTCATAAGAGGAAGGAACCACAGCCATCTATATCTGAATATGTTGTTCTGCTGAGTGACTGGACAAATGAAAACCCTAATGAGGTTTTACGTTCTTTAAAAATGACAAATGACTGGTATTCTATCGAGAAACACTCCACACAAAATTGGGGTAAAGCATTGGTGACAGGCAATTTTGGAACAAAAGCAAGACAGGAGTGGGTACGGATGTTACCCATGGATGTATCAGATGTTTATTACAATAAATTCCTTCTCAACGGGCAATCAGATCAGCAGATTCCCGCCTTGAAAGCCGGTGATAAAATAAAGCTGCGAATTATAAATGGTTCTTCATCTACCTATTTTTGGCTGCAATTTGCAGGAGGTGAAATGAGTGTTGTTGCTTCCGATGGTAGCGATGTATCGCCAGTAAGTGTGGATAGGATGATTATTGGAGTTGCCGAAACGTATGATGTAATTCTTACAGTTCCTGCCGACATGAAATATGAATTCAGAGCTACTGCTGAAGATAGAACAGGATTTTCTTCTTTATGGCTGGGAGCAGGAATGAAAATGTCCGCTCCAACACTTCCCAGGCTTAACTATTTTAAGGGGATGAAATATATGGACGGTATGATGAAGTTTAATGGAAATATGGATACTATGGGTATGTATATGAGCATGCAACGAATGGATATGAATTCCGTAATGTATCCTGAACTTTCAGGTGGGGGAATGAATATGCCAATGGATACAATGCAGAAAAATAATGCAAAGCAAAACGTGGTGACTTTAAATTATGCTATGCTTCGTTCTCCAACAAAGACTACTTTACCCAAAGCACCTGTTAAAACGATCTATTTCAAGCTAACAGGCAATATGAACCGTTATAAATGGGACATTAATGATTTGCCCATTTCCGAGGCGGATAAAATTTCCATAAAGAAAGGAGATAATATTCGTATTGTAATATACAACTCTACAATGATGCGCCACCCTATGCACCTGCATGGGCATTTCTTCAGACTAATTAACGGGCAGGGTGACTATGCTCCGTTAAAAAATGTAATTGATGTTATGCCTATGGAAACAGATACGATCGAATTTAATGCTAATGCAGACGGAGACTGGTTCTTTCATTGCCATATTCTTTATCACATGATGAGCGGAATGGGGAGGGTTTTCAGTTACGAGAATTCTAAACCAAATTCCCAGTTACGGATTGACTCAACGATGATGCCAAATATGAAGGACCCCTACAAAATGTTTTTAATGGACGATAAGATGTGGTTTTATTCGGCAGGGGCTTCTATTCAGTCACAGGAAATTTCAGGCAATGCCATGACAATAAACCGTTACTATCAATTTGATGGAATGGGCTCAATTAATTACAAGGGCAGTTATTTGAGTGAAACTCATTTTGGGAAATATATAGATAAGCAGCAGTTTCTAATGCTTTATGTTGGTTCCGATATTCGTGACTTAAAAGGGACAGTAAATAATAAAGATGTTCCTAATCCCAATTCCATTGATAATAGGAAAGTTGCAGTGTTAGGGATTCAATATTTATTCCCATTTCTTATCCGGTCTGAATTACGAATTGACGACATGGGCAGAGTTCGTTTTCAATTGAGCCGGAATGACCTGGCACTTACCTCCCGTCTTCGTTTTGAGGGAATGGTAAATACAGATAAGGAATATGAAATAAGATTGCGTTATATCCTTACAAAGCAAATTTCAATCTCAGCCAATTACGACAATGATTTTGGCGCAGGAAGCGGAATTACCTTTATTTATTAATAAGCTTTTCTACTGGCTGATTCCTGCCAATACTTGTTGGTTAACCTTTACCGGGTATTTTGTATGCAGGTTTTTCAACCATTCTTCCATAAGGTAGTTCTGATAGTCGGTTGTTACCAAACCTCTTACTTCGTCTAATCCTTTAGGTTCCGGAGCTAAAATTGCTTTCACATTTACAAAAACAATTTTTCCGTCCTTATCTACATTATCCGATAATCCTTTTTTCCAGTTGGCATCTACCAAAGCATTATCATTCTTCAAATATTTTGCGCTATCAATCTTTACTGAATTAGCAACTTTACCATTTAGTTCACTTACTATTTCTTTGTTAGTCTTTCCTTTTCCTATCATTTTCCTAACTTCTTTAGCTACATCTTTATTTGAACAGGTATAGATAGTTGCTTCGGAACGTTCAGGCCACATATAAGCGGTTTTATGCATTTCGTGATAGTTACGTAACCCGGCAGTATCTTTCAATGCTTTTGTCCATACCATTTGGTCAGTAATGTCAAAAAGCAATATGCCATCTTTATACTGGGTTAGCATATCAGCAAACTTGGGGTCTTCTTTTTCCAGGTGAGTATCTTTAAATTTCAATACCTCTTGGTTAACATATTTTGGATAAAGCGTATTCATAGCAAATTCAGCGCCTGCATTTGGTTTTCCACTCATTTGGTTTTTGGCTACATAAGCTGCAAAAGCTTCTTCTGTATAATTCTGTCCTCCCAATGTGAATAAAGGGGCGGTGTGTCCTTTCACCTTATCGGCTGACCATTCGCCTTTGTAGAAGGATGCATCTATCCACTTGGTAAATTCTTTTTTAGCTACCGGGTTTTCTTTAAAATCATATTGTTTTTTCACTTCAGCTATCAATGCATTTATAGCTTCTTGCGAACGGGAATCTTTCGTAACTCTTGTTGCTATCTCATCTTTTACCGAATCAAATGGCAACAGCGGCTTTTTGGCTTCCAGTTTAATAATATGCCAGCCATAGTCTGTTTTAACAGGCGCAGATATATCGCCTATATTTTTTAAGCCGAAGGCAACCTTTTCAAATTCAGGAACCTTAGCCATTCTTCCAATGGCAAGCCATGGAAGAACTCCTCCGCGGCGGGCAGTATATTGGTCTTGCGAATATTTTTTTGCTAACTCGGCAAAATCTTGCCCATGGACGGCCAATTGGTATACAGAATCTGCTTTAGCCTTTAACTTAACTGAATCTCCGGCCGACATCTTAGGTGAAGTGCGCAACATAATATGGGCCACTTCAATTTGACCTACATCGGGTTTTTTGTCAAGTACTTTTATAATATGGTATCCAAATTGGCTGCGTACAGGTTTCGATACTTCTCCCGGTTTTGCATCATAGGCAATTGTTTCAAAGGGGTAAACCATTCCCATGCTGGTAAAATAGCCCAGGTCGCCCCCATTTGTTTTTGAATAGGTATCATCAGAATACTTTTTAGCTGCAGCCTCAAATGTGGTGTCACCTTTTATAATCTTTTCACGTATTTTCTCTATTTTCCGGTAAGCAGCAAGGGTATCGGCAGGTGTTGCATCTGCGGCAACTTTAATAAGAATATGTTCAGCATGTACGTCCCATTTCATTCTTTCATAAGCCTCTTTTATCAGCCGGTTTTCAACTGCTGTATCGCGCATTTTAGGCTCGGCAAGCTTTTCGCGGTACTGGTCCATTTCTTGTTTGAAAGAAAGGGTAGTATCTAAACGGGCATCCATGGCAGCCTGCACTTTCAGTTTAAAGTCAATAAAGAGCTGTAGGTAATTAGCCATCGCTTTAGGATTTTTAAGCGAGTCCTTCGAAAGGTTATTATAGTACATGGCCTTAAATTCGCTTACCGGAACAGATTGATTTCCAACTGTCATAAGAACCTGAGGGTCATTGTTTTGTGCGTTAGAAACAAGAGCAAGTGATAAAAACAAAAAGCCGGGAATAAGAATACGTTTTATCATGGTTTTATTAAATTTTATTTTCAGTTTATTGGTGCAGTGCGCAAAAGTAATAATTTTGGTGAAATGTGCCATAGATATTGATTTTGAGTTAAAATAATTGCTTAGCCATAGTACATTGTTTATGCGAATGTAAAATACAATAACTTAGCCCATCTAAAAAGAATAACAATACCCCTTATATGCCCAAACTAAAGCTCAACCGTCCCATTGCATTTATTGACCTTGAAACCACCGGAACCAATATTGGTTCAGACAGAATTGTGGAGATATCCATCCTTAAATTGCTACCCGACGACACTACCCAGATAGAAACTTTCAGGGTAAATCCTACTATCCCCATCCCTGCAGATTCATCGGCCATACACGGCATTTTTGATAAGGATATAGCCGAAAGTCCTACCTTTAAGCAATTAGCTCCAAATTTGATGAAGATATTGGAACAATGTGATTTTGCAGGATATAACTCTAATAAGTTCGACATACCCTTATTGGTAGAAGAATTCCTCAGGGCTGAAATAGACTTTGATATTGAGAACCGCAAATTGATAGATGTTCAGAATATATTCCATAAAATGGAGCAGCGTACGCTGGCTGCAGCCTACAAGTTCTATTGCCACCAGGAACATATGGGCGCTCATGGAGCCGAAGCGGATGTAAAAGCTACATATGAAGTATTGAAAGCTCAATTAGAAAAATACGATAGCCTGGAAGGCAATGTGGCCTTTCTGCAAAAATTCAGTTCTGCCAATGAATCGGTTGATTTGGCAGGGCGCATTGTACGGGATAAAAAAGGAGTGGAGGTTTTCAATTTCGGTAAACATAAAGGCAAGCCCGTTGCAGAAATATTTAAAAGCGAACCTTCTTATTACAATTGGATGATGGATGGCGATTTCCCATTATCTACCAAAAGGGTAATTACCAAATTACGACTGAAGGCGTTTAATAAGTAGGAACAGCAATTTCAAAAAGCACAAGCGACAAAGTAGAATAGTGCTTTGGCAAACCCTTAGCCTCTTTATCAAGTTGCCGGTAGCCAACTATAGTAAAACCGCATTTTATATAATAGTCAGATAAGTTTTTATTGTCGGCCCAGGTATCCATACGGATATACTTTCTACCTGTTTCCTTTGCATGAATTTTTGCCCAGAAAATTATGTTTTGCGTCATGCCCCTGCCTTTGAATTTCGGATTGGTAGCAATACGATGTATGTAAATAGAATATTCATTGTCTTGCTCGCCCCACAATAAAGGATCATTGTAAGCAATTGAAAATATGCAGGCTAGTGCATCATCTATTACAATTTTCCAATGGCGCTTTTCCCTAATTTCTGTGGCTATAAGTTCGGGCTCGAATCCCTTCCACGTATTATACCCGTTTGCACGCTGATATTCTGTAGCAAGCCTGTAAAGTTCAAAAATAGTATTGGTATCTTGCTCAGTGCTGTTTACTATTTCCATGATTGTTTATCCATACCAGGTTTTCAACAATTCTCTCTGTCATTGGCAGTTGTAGGTTGGGAAATAACCAAAAATTCTATCTCATCAGGGGTTTCATTAGCAATGTAATGTCTTGTTCCGGCAGGTATTAGAATGCCCATCTGTGCCTCAACTATACTCTTCTCTCCGTTACAATAAAAAGTGGCATTCCCTTTCAGAATAAAAAAGAATTGTTGTGCTTTAGCGTGAAAATGCAGTTGTTCCTGGGTGCCCGGTGGCATGCTCTCTTGCTTTATAGATAGCCCATCTGTATCGGCCAATATCCAGCTATTGCAATTTTGCCCCCAACTATAATGTGAGGCAGCTTTTTTATCAATCATCATAACCATTCCTATTCCGCATAAATCTTCTCTATCGAAAATTTATATTTATCTAAAATAATTTTGCGTTTCAGTTTAAGCGTAGGGGTAAGTTCTCCACTATCAATGGTCCATTCATCAGGGAGTAGTTCAAATCGTTTTACCTGCTCTACATGCCCGAAACCGGCATTCAGGCGGTCTCTCTCGGTTTCAAATAGATGGTATACTTTATCATTTTGCACCAGCATCCGGTGTTCACTTATAGGCACATTATTCGTTTTGCACCATTCTTCCAGGTTATGGAAGTTGGGCACAATTAATGCTCCTGTAAACTTACGGCCGTTGCCCACCACCATTATTTGCGATATGTAAGGCGATTCCTTCATTTTGTTTTCAATGGGTTGCGGAGCCACATATTTTCCTCCTGATGTTTTCAGTAATTCCTTTTTACGGTCAGTTATCATCAGGAACTTATTGTCTTTGAATACGCCAATATCGCCCGTATGAAACCAACCGTCACTATCTATGGTTTCCATAGTTAGGTCAGGACGTTTATAATAGCCCATCATCACATTGGGGCCTTTGCATAATATCTCGCCATCATCGGCAATCTTCACCTGTACTCCCGGAATCAATGGACCTACGGTACCAAACCTTGCACCATTGGGGTTAAGCGTATTTACCGAAATAACAGGCGATGTTTCAGTGAGCCCATATCCTTCCAAAACGGGGATACCTGCTGCCCAGAATACCCTTTGAAGGCGCGGTTGCAGGGGCGCACTACCCGATGCAATCACTTTCAAATTACCGCCAATGGCTTCCCTCCATTTTTTAAAAACCAGTTTACTGGCTATACTCAACTGGAAATCATACCACCATCCGTTGGCATGGTTCATTTCAAAACGTACACCCAAATTAACCGCCCAAAAGAAAAGCTTCTTTTTTATACCTGTCAGCGCATTGCCCGCTGCCAGCACCTTATCGTATATTTTTTCCAGTACTCGGGGAACAGCTACAAATATATCGGGCTTTACTTCTTTCAAGTTATCGCCAATGGCATCAATGCTTTCGGCATAGTAAATAGAAATACCCAAATATTGATAGAGGTAGTTCAACATCCGTTCATATACATGGCAAAGCGGAAGGAAACTCAACGCCTTGCCCGTTTGTCCCACTGGTACAAATACGGTAGATGCCTGTACATTGCTTACCAGATTGGTATGCGAAAGCATAACCCCTTTAGGTGTTCCTGTAGTTCCGGAAGTATAAATAAGGGTAGCCAGTTCATCCGGATTAATCGAGCGCTTAATGGATTCTAACCTTTCAGGAACCGGATTTTTTTCGCCTATAGTCAATAATTCTTTCCAATGTGGTGCACCTGCTATTTCATCAAACGTGTACACATTTTTTATGCCGGGAACATCTTTTACAATTTCTTTAATCCGGGCGTATAGTTTTTCATCGGATACGAAAACATATTTCACTTCCGCATCAGTAAAGATGAATTTATACTCCCCATCGCTTATGGTAGGATAAATAGGCACATGTATAGCTCCTGTCATCAGGGTAGCCATATCTACAAAGTTCCATTCAATGCGGTTATTCGAACATACGCTGGCTGTCTTATCGCCTTTATTAATGCCGGCATCTAAAAAGCCATACGCTAAATTCTCAGCGGTGGTAATAAATTGCTGGGTGCTGATTTTAAGCCATGTACCATTTACCTTGGAAGCAATGCAATCTTCTTTCGGGAATTTTTCCTTTTGCAGGTAGGGTATATCGAATATGCGCATGGAGTCCATAGACGGGTGTTTAATAAGAGGGCAATATACAAAACTATGCGCGATGTAAAACAATCTATTTCAGGTACAAATATTAACATATAATAGATGGTATTTCCCTATCTTTGCGCGCGAAAAAAAGCATACTATGCCAAGAGACAAAAGCATCAAATCAGTACTTATTATAGGCAGCGGACCTATCATCATCGGCCAGGCCTGCGAATTCGATTACGCGGGTTCACAAGCCTCGCGCTCATTGCGTGAAGAGGGCATCGAAGTGTCGCTCATCAACTCGAATCCTGCCACCATTATGACCGATAAGGTTACCGCAGACCATATTTACTTGCTTCCGCTGAACGTAAATTCCATCATCAAAATACTGGAAGAGCGCAAGATTGATGCTGTATTGCCTACTATGGGCGGACAAACTGCCCTCAATCTCTGCATCAAAGCAGATGAAATGGGCATCTGGAAAAAGCATGGTGTTCGCATTATTGGTGTAGATATTCAAACTATTGAAATAACCGAAAACAGGGAAAAGTTCCGCAAGTGCATGGAAGATATTGGTGTACCCTGTGCCCCTTCTGCCATTGCCAACTCCTTTCTGAAAGGTAAAGAAATTGCCCAGGAAATTGGGTTCCCGCTTGTTATCCGTCCTTCTTATACGCTTGGTGGTACGGGGGCGGCCTTCTCGCATACAGCAGTAGGATTTGAAGATGCACTTAAAAGGGGACTTGAAGCCTCGCCCATTCATGAAGTGTTGATAGATAAAGCCATGCTTGGATGGAAAGAATTTGAATTGGAATTATTACGCGATAGCAATGATAACGTAAACATCATCTGCTCTATAGAGAACTTTGACCCTATGGGTATTCACACGGGCGATTCTATTACGGTTGCTCCGGCTATGACGCTCTCCGATACTACCTACCAAAAGATGCGTACGATGGCTATCCGCATGATGCGCTCTATCGGCACTTTTGCCGGAGGTTGCAATGTGCAATTTGCCGTTAGTCCCGATGAAAAAGAAGATATTATTGCCATTGAAATTAACCCACGGGTATCACGTTCTTCTGCGCTCGCATCTAAAGCTACCGGGTATCCTATTGCCAAGATAGCTGCCAAACTGGCTATCGGTTATAACCTCGACGAATTAAAAAACCAGATTACGTTAAGTACTTCCGCCTTCTTTGAGCCTACACTCGATTACGTAATTGTAAAAATCCCACGCTGGAACTTTGATAAATTCAAAGGAGCTAAGCGTGAATTGGGCTTGCAAATGAAATCGGTTGGTGAAGTGATGGCCATTGGCCGCAGCTTCCAGGAGGCATTGCAAAAGGCTTGCCAATCGCTCGAAATAAAGCGTAACGGACTAGGCGCTGACGGAAAAGAATTAAAGAAGCAGGATGAGCTTCTTAAAAGTTTGGAGCATCCAAGCTGGAACCGCTTATTTCATATCTACGATGCACTGAAATTGGGTATTCCGGTAAAGACTGTCCAAAAATTGACTCAAATAGATGCTTGGTTCCTCCGTCAAATTGAGGAGTTAGTGTTATTAGAAAAGGAAATTGAAAAATATAACATCAATACCATTTCGTATGAATTAATGCGTGAAGCAAAGCGCAAAGGCTATGCTGACAGGCAAATAGCACATTTGCTGCGTTGCCTCGAAAGCGAAGTGTTTCATAAGCGCAGGGAAGAAATGGGCATTAAGCGGGTATACAAAATGGTTGATACCTGTGCTGCTGAATTTGAAGCAAAGACCCCTTATTTCTACTCCACTTTTGAGGATGAGAACGAATCTATCGCTTCAGATAAAAAGAAAATTATTGTGTTGGGTTCAGGTCCCAACCGCATCGGGCAAGGCATTGAATTCGACTATTCATGCGTGCATGGCGTATTAGCAGCTAAAGAATGCGGCTACGAAACCATTATGATAAACTGCAATCCCGAAACTGTATCAACTGATTTTAATGTAGCTGATAAACTCTATTTCGAACCCGTTTTCTGGGAGCATATTTATGAAATCATCCTGCACGAAAAGCCCGAAGGAGTGATTGTTCAGTTAGGCGGACAAACTGCTCTCAAGCTTGCAGAAAAGCTGGAACGCTACGGAATAAAAATCATCGGTACTGATTTCCAATCGCTTGATTTAGCAGAAGACAGAGGAAAATTCTCCGCTCTGTTGCGCGATAACGACATTCCTTATCCAAAATTCGGAGTGATAGAAACTGTTGACCAGGCTGCTGAATTCTCTAAAGATTTACCTTTCCCTTTATTGGTTCGTCCTTCGTATGTATTAGGCGGACAGAGCATGAAGATTGTAATCAACGAAGAAGAGCTGGAACAACACGTTGTTGCTTTATTGGAAGATATTCCGGGCAATAAAATATTGATTGACCACTTCCTTGAAAACGCCATAGAAGCCGAAGCTGATGCGATATGCGACGGAAAAGATGTGTACATCATTGGCATTATGGAACACATAGAACCTGCAGGAATCCATTCCGGAGATTCGTATGCTGTGTTACCTCCCTTCGATTTAGATGAAAATGTAATTAAACAAATAGAAGACCATACACGCAAAATTGCAGTAGCGCTGAAAACGGTGGGCTTGTTAAATATTCAATTTGCCATCAAGGAGGGCATTGTATACATTATTGAAGCTAACCCACGTGCATCGCGTACAGTTCCATTCATCTGCAAGGCTTATGATGAACCTTATGTGAACTACGCTACCAAAATAATGCTGGGAGATAAAAAGGTAAAAGACTTTAAATTCAATCCACGTAAAAAGGGATATGCTATAAAGGTTCCGGTGTTCTCCTTCGATAAATTTGCTGAAGTAAAGAAAGAATTAGGTCCTGAAATGAAATCTACAGGTGAAGCCATTTATTTCATTGATGACCTGACTGACGAATACTTCATTGATGTGTACTCCCAACGGAATCTATATTTGAGCAGGTAATCGCAGGATTACATAAACCCTAACTCCAACTGAGCTACTTCGCTCATCATTTCTTTTTCCCAGGGCGGGTCGAAGGTGAGTTCTATTTTAGCGCTTGCAACGCCTTCCAAGTCCTTTATCTTTTGTTCTACCTCCACCGGCAATGATTCCGCTACGGGACAAGAAGGAGAGGTGAGTGTCATGGTCACAACTACTTCATTATTTTCATTTACGTTCACTTCGTAAATCAAACCCAGTTCCCAAATATCTACCGGTATTTCAGGGTCGTAGCAGGTTTTAAGCATGTCAATTACTTTCGTGCTTAATTCCTCGTTCTTGCTATTTATAACTGCTGGCACTTTGTTTAATTAATAATTAGTAATTAACAATTAATAATTTAATTTCTTTTTCACTGTATTTAGGATTGCAGTTACAATTTTTAGTATTTCATCGCAATCTTCAATAATTGCTTTGGATTCCTTAGGCGAAAGATACCCTGTATCGCGTAAAATCCTTAGCCAATATTTTGTTTCACGAGCCTCTTTATAGGCGATATTTAATTTTGTCAAAAAATCTTTCTCGGATTGTCCACCTATACCTTCTTCTACATTAGCACCGATAGACGTTCCGCTTCTTAATAATTGTTTTGAGAGTACATATTCATTTTTCTTTTCTGTAAGGTAGCGATATAATTTGACAATACGAATTGCAAAAGCATAACTCTTCTCCAATATCGCATTTTCTGTCTTCATTATTAATTATCAATTGTTAATTATTAATTGCGCGAAGCGCCAAAGCGTCAAGTTTAATTTGCTTAATCATTGCATTGAGTCCATTTGAACGGGTAGGAGAAAGGTGTTCGTGCAAACCTATCTTATTAATGAAATCGAAATTGGTATTTAAAATTTCATCAGGCGTATGTCCTGAAGCTACCCGCAACACAAGCCCTACTAGTCCTTTGGTAATAATAGCGTCACTATCGGCTGTATATAAAATATGCCCATCTTTTAATTCTGAATGCACCCATACTTTACTTTGACAGCCCTTTATTTCATGGGCCTCATCCTTATATTTTTCGTCAATCTTTGGCACGCCATTTCCTATCTCGATGATGTGTTCGTACTTATCCATCCAGTCGCTGAAGACTTCAAATTCTTCCACAATTTCCTGTTCTGTTTCTTCAATGCTCATATCACAATATACGCTATTCATATTTATCGAAGCATACTGATTGCCTTGTTCAATGCCTTCACAAAAATATCAATCTCCTCAAAGGTATTGTAAAAAGCAAAAGAAGCCCTTACCGTTCCGGGAATTTTATAAAACCCAACTAATGGTTGCGTGCAATGATGTCCTGTACGTACCGCTACCCCTTGCTTATCGAGCAATATTCCAATATCGGAAGGATGGGTGCCATCCACTACAAATGAAATAACACTCGATTTGTGCGCCGCAGTACCTATGAGGCGTATGCCATTTATTTGTTGCAGTTTTTCGGTCCCATATTGCAATAATTCATGTTCGTACTTTGCAATAGCATCTAATCCAATGCCGTTTATATAATTGATGGCTTTTGCCAATACAATTGATGCTTCAATATTTGGGGTTCCAGCTTCAAAACGCAACGGAGCATCATTATAGGTAGTCTTTTCAAAGGTTACTTCTTTAATCATTTCTCCACCTCCCTGGTATGGTGGCATTTGATTTAGCCATTTAGTTTTCCCATACAAAATGCCAATACCTGTGGGACCAAATACTTTATGCCCCGAGAAGCAATAAAAATCCACATCCAGTTTTTTTACATCTATCTTCAAATGAGGAACAGCTTGTGCTCCATCAAGCAATACCGGAATATTTTTTGCGTGTGCTGCTTCTATAATTTCTTCCACCGGATTGATGGTTCCCAATGTATTGGATACATGGGTAATTGCAACCAGTTTGGTTTTGGGAGACAGTAGCTTTTTATATTCATCCAGTTTTAGTTCGCCGCTTTCAGTTATGGGAATAACTTTTAATATGGCATTCTTGCGCTCGCACAACATCTGCCAGGGAACAATATTAGAATGGTGTTCCATATAGGAGATGATGATTTCATCCCCGCTTTTTACAAATGCTTCTCCAAATGAAAACGCCACGAGATTAATAGATTCAGTAGTTCCACGGGTATAAATAATTTCATCGTGCGAAGCATTTATGTGAGCTGCAACAATTTTTCGGGATTCTTCAAATTCATTAGTAGCCTTATTGCTCAAATAATGTAATCCCCTATGGACATTGCTATTGGTAGCCTTGTAATATTCTTCAATGGCATTGATAACCACCAATGGTTTTTGTGAAGTGGCCGCATTGTCAAAGTATACAAGCGGGTGCCCATTTACTTGCGTGTGTAGTATGGGAAAATCCCTGCGGATGCTTTCCACATCAAATTTAATATCGGTTGTTTTTGATTTTGCGGTAATATCCATAGCGAAAATTTATTGGATATTCTCTTCTATCTTTTGTTCGATGAATGTTCTGAAAGCCTCGTTCTTAATAGTATTGCTCACTTCTTTTGCAAATGCCTGCAATAAAATATTCTTTGCCAGTTTTTCATTCAAGCCCCTGGAACGCATGTAGAATAAAGCTTCTTCATTCAGCATACCGGTTGATGTGCCATGCGTGCAACGCACATCATCAGCATATATTTCCAGTTGTGGCTTGGTATTGATGACCGCTTTATCTCCCAGCAGAATATTTTTGTTTGATTGGTAGGCATTGGTTTTTTGAGCATCCCTGTATACCAATATTTTCCCGTTGAATACACCTTCGGCATTATCAGCAATTACACCTTTATATAGCTCATTACTGAAACAATTCGGCACACGGTGCTCTACCATGGTATGGTTATCGATATGCCCATTTTCTTTTACTACAAATAGCCCGTTGAGGTGAGCTTCTGAATTTTCACCTTCAATAAGTACGGTAGGGTCATTGCGGACCATGCCTCCATCCAATGAGATAACAACGCTATTCAGGCGACTGTCTCTGTTCGCTATAAACTGCCTTACATCGTTGCGTTGTGATAAGGCATCCTCATCTTGCAGAATATAATTTTCCAGCGAAGCATTGTCTTCTACATAAAACTCCGTTACCGAATTAGTAAAGGTTTTTTCTGTTTGCTTAATAGAATGATAAGATTCTATCAATGTCAACTCAGCATTTTTATGAAGATATACCAGGTTTCTTGGGTTATGTAAAGCCTTGGTATCACCGGAGCAAATATTTATAATATGTATCGGAACCGGGCATAAAAAAGTTGCGCGCACATTGATAAAAATACCATCGCCTGCAAGAGCAGTATTCAACATAGCAAGCGGATTCTTACTCTTATGTAACGCTCTGTTAAAGTTTTTTAATGCAACCTCGTTTCCTTGTAGCAAGGCTTCATACAAGCTTTGCACCGTTACCTCTTCAGGTAATTTATTTAGGCGGGAATATTCCGGAACATACTTGCCATTTACTACTACAACAGAAATAAAATCATCGTTGAGCAAATTTTCAATTTCGTTAGCATCGATGGTTGCAGCAATTGTCTTTGCATTATAATCTTCTTGCAGATAAGTACGAATGTGGGTGTACTTGTAATCTTCAGCTTTACGGTCAGGCAAACCAACGTGAGCGAAATGTTCTTCGGCTAGTTGCTGTGCATCTTTTACTAATGGATTTGCATTACCCAAGCGAGTATCTATCTCGCCAAGCCATTTATTCAGAATAGTAGTATTCTTATCTATTTCGGCCTGGGTGGGAACTTTTCTTGTGCTATTTGTCTTGGCAGTCGCTAATTCCATCGCTTACGCTTCTATTTCCGAAAATTCTTTTTTAATCCAGTCATATCCTTTGCCTTCCAACTCCAGCGCCAATTCGCGGGTACCTGATTTTACAATCCTGCCTTTATAAAGCACATGCACAAAATCGGGAACAATATATTCCAACAAGCGTTGGTAGTGAGTAATCACTACAAATGCATTGTCTTTGGTACGTAATTTATTTACGCCTGTAGCCACAATACGCAAGGCATCAATATCAAGTCCTGAGTCAGTTTCATCCAATATAGCCATGGAGGGTTCCAGCATCGCCATTTGAAATATCTCGTTGCGTTTCTTTTCTCCACCGGAAAAGCCTTCATTCACTGAACGGCCTGTCAGATTGGCTTCTATCTCCACCAATTTCTGTTTTTCTCTCATCATCTTCAGGAAATCTTTTGCCTCCATCGGAGGAAGTCCCCTGTATTGACGAATCTCTGCAATAGCTGTTTTCAAAAAGTTGATCGTACTTACTCCAGGAATTTCCACCGGGTATTGGAATGCCAAAAACATGCCTTCTTTTGCGCGTTCATCGGCTGAAAGTTCCAGCATATCTTTTCCGTTGAAGGTGATAGAACCGCCATCAATCGTATAGTCTTCTTTACCGGCAATTACCGAAGCAAGTGTGCTTTTACCCGAACCATTGGGCCCCATAATAGCATGTACCTCGCCCTTGTTGACAGTCAGGTTGAGTCCTTTCAATATTTGTTTCCCTTCTACAGAAACTTTCAGATCTTTTATTTCGAGCATGATATATTTCTAATTCCTGATTTGTAATTTCTAATTATCCTACACTTCCTTCCAAGCTTATAGCAAGCAGTTTTTGAGCTTCCACAGCAAATTCCATGGGCAACTTATTTAATACTTCGCGGCAATAGCCATTTACAATTAACCCGATTGCTTTTTCCGTATCAATACCGCGTTGGTTGCAGTAAAATATCTGGTCTTCCCCAATTTTGGAAGTGGTAGCTTCATGCTCCACTTGTGCAGTTTTATTATTGATTTCAATATAGGGGAATGTATGTGCACCGCAATTATTTCCCATCAACAGGGAATCGCATTGCGAAAAATTCCGTGCATTGGTAGCGCCTCTGTTCACTTTTACCAAGCCTCGATAACTGTTGTTGCTCTTACCTGCTGCAATACCTTTCGATATGATGGTGCTCTTGGTATTCTTGCCTAAATGCGTCATTTTAGTACCTGTATCGGCTTGCTGCATGTTATTAGTAACTGCAATAGAATAAAACTCTCCAACGGAATTATCTCCTTTCAAAATAACGGAAGGATATTTCCATGTAATGGAAGAGCCTGTTTCTACTTGGGTCCAGGAAATCTTAGCATTATCTTCCAGGCAAATGCCACGTTTAGTTACAAAGTTATATATGCCGCCTTTACCATTCTTATCGCCCGGATACCAGTTTTGCACGGTAGAGTATTTCACTTCTCCATCTTTATGGGCCACAATTTCCACTACTGCGGCATGCAATTGGTTTTCATCGCGCATGGGAGCGGTGCAACCTTCGAGATAACTAACATACGCGCCTTCATCGGCAATGATTAATGTGCGTTCAAATTGACCTGTTCCCGCAGAATTAATACGGAAGTATGTAGAAAGCTCCATCGGGCAGCGTACCCCTTTTGGTATGTAACAGAAAGAACCATCGCTGAATACAGCAGAGTTGAGCGCTGCAAAATAATTATCGGTATAGGGCACTACAGAGCCCATGTATTTCTTTATCAAATCAGGATGTTCTTTCACTGCTTCGCTGAATGAGCAAAAGATGATTCCCAATTTAGAAAGACTTTCTTTAAATGTAGTTTTTACAGAAACGCTATCTATTACAGCATCTACCGCTACGCCTGATAACCTCTTTTGTTCTAACAAAGAGATCCCCAGTTTTTCAAATGTGCGAAGCAATTCCGGGTCTACTTCATCCAGGCTTTTCAGTTCTTTATTCTTTTTGGGTGCGGAATAATAACTAATGGACTGGTAATCTATTTCCGGGTAATGCAAATGTGCCCAATGAGGTTCCTTCATGGTTTTCCAGTAACGGAAAGCCTTCAAACGGAACTCCAGCATAAACTCCGGCTCTTCCTTTTTAGCTGATATGAAACGAACCGTGTCCTCCGTTAATCCGGGAGGCAATGTATCCGAATCAATATCGCTGGTGAAGCCATATTTATACTCGCTGGATGTGAGCTCTTCTAATATCTCGTTTGAACCGGGCATTACTTAATGATGAGTTATGAATGATGAATTGAGTATATGGTAATAAGTCATACCTCATAATTCATACTTGTTTAGACTGCGAAGCTATCTCCGCAACTACAAGTGCGGTTAGCATTAGGGTTGTTAAAACTGAAACCTTTTCCGTTGAGGCCTCCGCTAAAGTCTAATTCGGTACCTACGAGGTAGAGAAAGCTTTTACGGTCAACTACTATCTTAACTCCTTTATCTTCAAATACTTTGTCTTCAGGTTTCAGGCTAGTGTCAAAGTTCATTTTATAGGACAATCCCGAACATCCGCCGCTTTCTACGCCTACGCGTAAGAAGCTGTCTGTCGGTGCATTAGATTCCTTCATCAGGTCTTCTAACTTATGTTTTGCTGTTTCCGATACGGTAATCATGGGTATGTAAATTAAATTACCCCGCAAAGTTACACAAAATTGAGGGAATAGGGGTGGATTTAGTACTTATTTGTACCTTATTTTGATATAAAATAGGATAGTAACTATTTTTGAATGATAACCTTCCCTTGCCCAATGGCTTCCCCACTTTCTTTTAAGACCCTATATAGGTAAATACCTGAGGGTTGAGAAGATAAATCAATTTGATAATTCGATGAGTTGGTAATTTGATAATGGGAATACACTTTTTCCCCGAGCATATTATAAATTTCAATCTGGCTGTTAGCTATTGGCTGATAGCCATTAGCCTGAATTGTGAATACTCCATTATTGGGGTTGGGGAAAAGGATGATATTTTGCCTTTCCGGAAAAATAGTAGGTGTTCCCGCCGAAATAGTAGAACAGGATTCCCAGCGAGCTACGAAAGGATATTCCGAGTTACCATTTAATGTATCCTTTCCAAATAAATATGGTCTGACACCAACCAAGTCGCCTCCCATAAAGACATACTTTCCGGTCGGGTCGCTAACAACCCCATTTTCATCATCTCCACCACTTGCCAAAATAGTTCCACACATATAATTACCCGCTGTATCAAGTTCTAAAATTATAGAAGGATCAACGATATTATTAGAGGTAAGCGTATCCGTCCCATAATACAAATAGATATGTGTATAATAATACCCATCTGGACCAGCAGTAAAATAAAGATGACCATTCATATCAGCACTAATAGCATACCCTATCCATCCATTAGTATCCATAATACTTGCTGATTTGGCCCATATTACATTTCCTTTAGGGTCATATTTTACAATAAAGAAATCTTTATTGATTTTCTTTGTATCGGTTAAAGTATACTTACCAAATCTCACGGTATCATAGAATTCACCCGTAATATATGCGTTTCCAAAATTATCCACGGTAACAGCATTTCCCATTGCAGAACCATAACCACTCCCCTGTTTTGCCCATAGCACGTTTCCAGTAGAATCATATTTAACTAAAAAAACCTCATAATCATTGCAGCTTAAAACAGTAGAACCAAATATGAGGGTATCTTTAAAATACCCTGTTATATAAGTATTACTTTTATTATCATTTATTAATGCATTACCAACACCTTCACAATTACTACTTGTTATTTTTGACTGTTTAACCCACTTTACTACCCCATTTTCATTATACTTTGCAAGAAAAACAGCATAGCCCGGAGCAGTAAGAGTATATGTACCTATGATTATTGTATCTACAAAGTCTCCTGAAACATATATCCCACCTTTTGTATCAGCTGATATACAACCTCCTCCTCCAGTTCCACTTCCTCCAGGCATTTTTGCCCATACTTCATTTCCATTACTGTCATACTTAGTTAAATATGCCGCTCCTCTTGGGTTTATCAGCTTATCCTTTCCTAATATAAGAGTATCTACAAAACCACCAGACACATATACTCCACCAGATGGATCAGTTACTATTGAAGTTGCTTCATTATCGGCATAAAACCCAACTGATTGTAAAGATTTTGCCCAAATGAAATTACCATTCGAGTTGTATTTAACAAAAAATGTACCCGTACACGTATTACATGTAGGATTTGGGTTGAGAGTGTCTGACTCAAAAAATAAGGCTCCTTCCGTAAAGCCAACCAAATAACATTATGAAAAAAATCTGTAGTGACGTTAAATACCTCTGCACTGCCTTTATTGGCACTATAGTTCCCCTGAACACCCCACATCCAGTTTTGACCGTAAGAGGATATACAAATGCAAAGAAAAAAATAGAGTAGCAGTTGTTTTCTCAAAGCAATGTGTTTGAGAAGTAAAGATAATAAATATTACTATTCAGAGATTGCCACTCCCGCCTGAGGCGAGATCGCAATGACGCTTGGCCTTTTATTATTAATTCCTAATTATTAATTCTTAATTGGCTGTTAAGCGTCTAACTCACCTGCAATCACATTCATGCTACTCATAGTTACTATAGCATCGGAAAGCAGGTTACCCCGAATCATCTCCGGATAGGCTTGATAATAAATAAAGCAAGGTCTGCGGAAATGTAAACGATATGGAGTTCTGCCTCCGTCGCTAATCAGGTAGAAACCGAGTTCTCCGTTACCACCTTCTACGCAATGGTATACTTCTCCTTTAGGGATTTCGGTTTCGCCCATCACTATTTTGAAGTGATAGATAAGGGCTTCCATATTATTGTAGACCTCTTCTTTAGGAGGTAAATAGAAATCGGGTATATCAGCATGGAATTCTTTGCCTGGGAGTTTTTCAATCTTTTCTATGGCTTGTTTTATAATGCCGAAACTTTGCCATATCTCTTCTTCGCGCACCATGAAACGGTCGTAGGTGTCCCCATTGGTACCAACCGGAATGGTGAATTCAAACTCTTCATAGCTGGAATAAGGATTCATGGCACGAACATCATAATCTACCCCGGCCGCCCGCAGGTTAGGTCCGGTAAAGCCATAATTCAAAGCCCTTTCAGCGCTTATAGCACCTGCTCCTATGGTTCTATCCATAAAGATGCGGTTGCGCACCAGCAGTTTTTCGAATTCTTTTAAAACCTTTGGAAATTCGGCCATCCACTTTTTAAGTTTAGCCCAGGCTGTATCGGGGAAATCTCTTTCAAATCCTCCTATACGGCCTATATTAGTAGTTAACCGCGCACCACAGATCTCCTCGTATATTTCATAAATCTTTTCCCTTTCTTCAAACACATAAACGAATCCCGTTAAAGCACCGCTGTCTACTGCAATTACGCTATTGCAAACCAAATGGTCTGTTATACGGGAAAGCTCCATAATAATGATGCGCATGTATTCAACACGCTTGGGTAATTTGGCTTCAATAAGCTTTTCAACTGTCATGTGCCAACCCATATTGTTGATAGGGGATGAACAATAATTCAGACGGTCTGTTATAGGAGTAATCTGGTTATAGGGACGCCTTTCGGAAAGTTTTTCAAAAGCCCGGTGAATGTATCCGATGGTGGGCTCTGAGTCCACAATAATTTCTCCATCCATTTTCAAAATGTTCTGGAAAACCCCGTGCGTGGCAGGGTGTGTAGGCCCCAGGTTAAGAATGGAATATTCTTTTTCTTCGAGCTTTTCGGCTGTAACTACAGGAATTTCCTGTAGTTCGTTATGTTTTTTGTTTGCCATAATTATCTTCCAAACATAGCATCATTCTTATCTTCACGGTTTTGGTCCTCAAGCGGAAATTCTTTTCGCATAGGGAAGCCTATCATATCATCCACATTCAGTATTCGCCGCATGTTGGGATGTCCTTTGAATACAATTCCAAAGAAATCATAGGTTTCTCTTTCCATCCAGTTGGCTGCAGAAAATACAGTAGTTAGTGTAGGTACTACCGCATCATCTACACTAAAAAATATGCGAAGGCGTATTCTCCAATTTTTAACCATGTTGTGCAAATGATAGATCACACCTAACTCCTGGCCTTTGTTATCGGGGAAATGAACGCCGCAAAGGTCGGTAAGGAAACGGAATTCCATTTCAGGTTCGTCGTAGAGAAATTTGATAACCTCTACTATTTTATCTCTCTTGATGGTGAATACCGGGAAATCGCGCATCACTTCAGCAGAAATAATATTGTCGCCAAAATTTTCGCGCAGCTTCGCTTCAACCTGTGTCAATACTTCTTGCTCTTCCATATCCTATTCAATACCGTATTTAGCAAGCATATCCTTATATTCCGGACGACTTCTCCTTCTTAGCGATTCATTTTTAATAAGATCCTGAATTTTAATGATACCATCCAACACTTGTTCCGGGCGGGGGGGACAACCGGGCACATATACATCAACAGGAATAATCCGGTCAATGCCCTGAAGTACGCTATAGGTATCAAATATCCCGCCGCTGGAAGCGCAGGCTCCCATGGATAGCACCCAACGAGGTTCGGCCATTTGTATGTATACTTGTTTTAAAATAGGTCCCATTTTTTTGGCAATGGTTCCCATCACCATCAACAGGTCAGCCTGGCGGGGAGAAAAACTCAACCGTTCAGCTCCAAAACGGCCCATATCGTAGTGGGCTGCCATAGTAGCCATAAATTCAATACCGCAACAGGAAGTAGCAAATGGCAAAGGCCATATAGAATTTGCCCGTGCAATACCTATTACTCTGTCTAAACTGGTAGCAAAGAACCCCGGACCTTCTATTCCCGGAGGAGCAGAGGCGAGTGTTATATTGCTTTTTTCCAAAACTTCAGCCATAATTTCTTTATTTACTTAGTCGGTGTCCCACTTAAGTGCGCCTTTTTTCAATATGTAAAAGAATCCTATCAGGATCACTGCCATATATGATATCATTTCCCAAAATCCGGCTAGACCCAATGATTTAAAATCGACAGCCCACGGATAGAGGAAGATAACTTCCACATCAAATAGTACGAACAAAATAGCTGCGAGAAAATATTTTACTGAGAAAGGTATACGTGCGTTGCCTTGCGATTCTATACCACATTCAAAGGTATCGAGCTTAGTTTTGTTCTTGCGTTTTGGTCCCAAAAAGTTGGACACAAACATGGTGGTGACTACAAAACCACCCGCTACCAATACTGTTATTAGGATAGGAAGATAATCTATTGGCCCGTTATTCGAATACATAGGGTTAGCTGTTTAATGCAAGGCAAAGTTAAGCATATTTGGTATGCTAAGGAATAAAAAATAGATAGCACTTTCTTTGGTATCTCCTTAGTGCCCCATTTCAGCGATGAACTTGATGCGCATTAAACGCAAATCGGTTTCGGAGTAATCATTTTCGCCCAGTTCTTTCAAGGCTTCTTCGAGGGAATCTGATTCCGATTCGCGGAAATAATCATACACTTCTTCCTGGCGTTCTCTATCAAGCATTTCGTTTACGAAATAGCTGATATCTACCTTAGTCCCCGAAGAAACGATACTTTCAATTTCATCTATCAGGGCGGGCAAGGTAAGCCCTTTGGCCCTGGCCATATTTTCCAGGTTCACCTTGCGGTCAATGCTTTGAATGATATATACTTTTAACCCTGATTTATTGACTACTGATTTTACAATAATATCCTGCGGACGTTCAACTTCATTATCCTCTACATATTGGGCAATCAGTTCGACAAATGGTTTACCAAACTTGTCAGCCTTATTTACTCCAACGCCTGTAATTTTAGACAGCTCTTCCAACGTAATAGGATAGTGGGTAGCCATTTCTTCCAGCGATGTTTCCTGGAAAACAACAAAAGGAGGCAGCTTGAGTTTTGCAGCTGTTTCTTTCACCATGTCTTTCAGCAGGGAGTATAAAGTAGAATCGAGTGCACTTCCGCCTTTTTGTCCCCCGGCCATTACTATTTCTTCATCGTCGTCAGCTTCTCCGGTATAATCATGGTCTTTAGCAAGCATAATGGAATAGGGCTTCTTTATAAAGTCCTTGCCCTTTTGCGCCATTTTAAGCACGCCATATGTTTCAATATCTTTTATAATGAGATCAAGAACCAACGCTTGCCTTACTATCGCATTCCAGAATTTCTCGTCTTTACCATTGTCATTTCCTTCTCCAAACGCTTCCAATTGGTCATGTTTGTATGCTTTTACGGTGGAGCTAAGGTTACCGGTAAGAATATCTACAATATGCTTGGCCTTGAATTTTTCTTTCGTTTCGGTAATCACCTCTAAAAGAAGTTCCACATCTTCTTTGCCTTCGAACTGGGTTTTAGGATGGAGGCAATTATCGCAGGCTCCACAGTTAGGTGTATCGTATGTTTCACCGAAATAATGCAGCAGCATTTTGCGTCTGCAAACAGAACTTTCGGCAAAAGCAATGGTTTCCTGTATCAGTTGTTTGCCTATCTCTTGTTCCGAAACGGGCTTATCTTTTAAAAATTTCTCCAGTTTTCTTACATCGTCATAGCTGTAATAAGTAATGCACTTGCCTTCTCCACCATCACGGCCTGAGCGACCGGTTTCCTGGTAATAGCTTTCCAGGCTTTTGGGAATATCATAATGCAATACATAGCGGATATCGGGTTTGTCAATACCCATACCAAAAGCAATGGTAGCCACCATCACGTCCACTTCTTCCATTAAGAATTTGTCCTGCGTCTGGTCACGAGTAGGCTTATCCATACCGGCATGGTATGGCAGCGCTTTGATTCCGTTTACCTGTAAGGTAGATGCAATTTCTTCCACCTTTTTGCGGCTCAGGCAATAAATAATGCCTGATTTTCCTGTATGCTGGCGCACAAACTTGATGATTTCTTTTACCGTATCTATCTTCGGACGAACCTCATAATAGAGATTTGCCCTGTTAAAAGAAGATTTGAATACAGTAGCTCCCTGTATTTCGAGGTTTTTTATAATATCCTCTTGAACCTTGGGGGTGGCAGTAGCCGTGAGCGCAATAATCGGCACACGGCCTATTTGTTCGATGAGAGGGCGCAATCGACGATATTCAGGCCGGAAGTCGTGCCCCCATTCTGATATACAGTGTACTTCATCAATGGCAAAAAAAGAGATCTTAACCTTTTTAAAGAAAGCTACATTAGCTTCTTTTGAAAGTGACTCTGGGGCAACATAAAGCAATTTGGTAGCCCCGCTGATAACTTCTTCCTTTACTTTAGCTATTTGTGGTTTAGACAAAGAAGAATTAAGAAAGTGTGCAATTCCTTTTTCGGTGCCGAAGGTGCGTAAAATGTCTACCTGATTTTTCATCAAGGCAATAAGAGGAGAAACCACAATGGCAACCCCCTCGCTAAGCAGGGCGGGCATCTGGTAGCACATTGATTTACCTCCGCCTGTAGGCATGATAACAAATGTATCCTTGCCTTCCAGCACATTCTTTATAATTTCCTCTTGCCTGTCCTTAAACTTAGAAAAACCAAAAAACTTCTTTAAATAGTCTGTTAGTTCATTTTCCTTAACCTTTCTGCCCATTTATCTATTTTTGAATGACAGGGTAAATATAATATATTATCTGAAAACAAAAGCTGTTATTTATTTACGTGAATTATTTTTTCGTAACATATCTGTTATTTTTTGAGCATAGACAGAGAAGCCATTTGCTTGTTAAATTTCCTTAAATATTTTTTTGAGTAACTTTACATAGTATCTTTACTTGAGTATTTAAAAGCTAATAACCTTGAAAACAGTCAAATTACCAACCAAAACATTGCCTCAGGAGGGTCAGGCTCTGTAAAAGCAATTATATAACCATTTATGTCTTTTAGTTTGCCCTTCCATTCTCCTACCTGCTACAATAATGGAATAGGAGGCGGGGAGTTTTTATATTTTTGAAACCTTTTTCAACCAGGAATACGAATCTTTTTTAATGAAACTCCGGCTAAATCTATTTTTCAGCGCCCTGTTTTTATTAGCATTCCATGCTGCATGGGCCGACAAAGGAGATACGGCAAAGGGAAAAAAAAGTGCAGTTACCTATGCTTTTACTGAATCGATGTTTGCGCCTAACAATATATGGGCGCAAAATGGATGGCAAAGTATGCAGCCCACCGATACTTCCCTGAATAATTATGAGATTTATAATACGCATTACAACCTCGGTAACACCGGGTTACCCTATGTGCCGGTACTGTTTAATAGCGATTTGCAGCCTATAGGGTTCTACTACGGAAAGGATTATATCAGCAATAATTTTTACTCCGATTCCTCGTTGCGCTATTTTGTTACCCGCGCCCCTTATACACAATTCTATTATGTATCCGACCCACAGATACATCAGTACTTCCGGTTTACACATGCGCAGAATTTTGGTAAGCACTTTGATGTGGCAATCGGGTTTAAACGGATACGTTCCGAAGGAAACTATTTAAACCAGGGTACTAACCTGAATCAACTTACAGTGGATATTAGTTACCATACTAAAAACTATTTGGTATTTGCAGATGTTCTATATGATGTATATAAGTTTCGACAGAATGGCGGACTGGCATCCGATACCGAATTAGCCAGTTCTGATTATAGCAATCGCCTAACGGCCCCTATCAGGCTTAATTATGCCAGCACGTTTATGTATGAACAATCACTCCATCTGCAACAATATTACTTTTTAGGATATAAACCCGATGATTCGATCCGCCAGAAGCCCTTATTCTATATTTCTCATTCGTTGCGCATAGCAGGCCATTCGAATGTATTTTACGATAATAATACGGCCGATTCTGCATTTTATCAGTTCCAATTCTATTCTCCCCTCACGTACGATTCGCTCCGTTATAATGAATTTACCAATGATTTGTCTGTTGGTTCAGGTCGCGGGTGGACACGTTTTATGCGATGGGATGCCGGAATAAAAGATCAGTGGATTCACTTCCGGGATTTTGTGGGAACCAATCCGCAAAAGGATGCATTCGGTAATCTCTCATTTACCAAACAGCAATTTACCGATACGGTGATGTACAACCTTATGGCGCACGCGCATGTATGCAGCGCTCTTGATAGTGGCAAAATCCTGTTGGATTTATCGGGCCAATCTATTTTTGCAGGTATTCAGCAAGGCGATGAACAGGCCCTTGCACAAATAGGTTATAAAATAGATTCTTTCCAATTTGTAAAGCTTTCCGGCAGCTATTCTTACCAGGCGCCTCCGTTTATATACCAGGTATATGAAGGAAATGACTTTGATTGGAATCACCCGATTAGCAATATCACTACCTCGAATATTTCATTTAACTATTACAACAAAAAATGGAAACTAGGTATAACCCTGCAAGCCACACGCATAGCTAATATGACCTATTTCGATTCTACTGCCATACCCCGGCAGTATCAACCGGCTTTTAATGTGTACTGTGCCGGAATTACCAAAGATTTCAGGGTGTATAAATTCCACTGGACCACTTCGGAAAAATTGCAGTATGTAGCCGATTCTATACCTTTAAAACTTCCGCGCCTGGTAACAGAAAACTCTATCTTTTTTGAAACCACACTTTTTCATCGGGCTTTGTTAATGCGCCTTGGCGCTGACTTCTATTATAATACTGCTTATACAGGCTATGCCTATATGCCCATCACCGACCAATATTACCAGGAAAATTCAACCAAATTTGGCAACTACTTGTATGTTGATCCTTTTGTTTCCTTCCGCCTTAAAACATTCCGCATATTTATTAAGATGGAAAATGCCACACAAGGCTTGGCTTCCTATAACTATTATTATGCACTCCATTACCCTATGCCCGACCGCACCTTGCGCTTTGGCATTACGTGGGACTTTTGGAACTGAGGAATAAATAAATGAAACTCGCTATCATCGGAACCGGTATAGCAGGCATGGCCTGCGGGTATTATTTGCAAGGCAAATACGATGTGTCTTTTTACGAAAAGAACAACTATGCCGGAGGGCACACTAACACGATTACGGTTGATGAAGATGGCAAAGAAATAAATATCGATACGGGTTTCATGGTGTTTAACCGTGTTAATTACCCCTTGCTTAATAAATTATTTACTGAATTGGATGTTCCTTCTTATGGCACTGATATGTCATTTAGCGTGCAATATAAACCATCGGGCCTTGAATTTAGTGGTTCGGGGCTCAACGGACTTTTTGCTCAACGGAAGAATATAGTGAATATTCGTCATATAAAAATGCTTTTGCAAATTGCCCGTTTCAACAAAGAAGCTGTGAAAGATTTGGAAAATTCTACTTATGCCAATTATTCTATTGGGCAATATGTTAAGGAAAAAGGCTTTGGTGCAGATATGCTACAGCGTTATTTAATCCCTATGAGTGCCGCCTTGTGGTCTACCCCTATGGATAAAATTGCCGATTTTCATGCGCAGTCGCTTTTACGTTTCTATTTTAATCACGGTTTCCTCGGATTAAATACCCAGCATAAGTGGTATACCGTAACCAACGGCAGCAAGACCTACCTGGATAAAATAATGCAACCATTTAAGGATAAATTATGGTTGAATGACCCGGTTGTAAAAGTGAGCAGGAGAAATGAAAAAGCTATCATCCGCACCCAAAGCGGGGTAGAGGCAGAGTATGATAAAGTAATTATAGCCTGTCATGGAGACCAGGCGCTTGCATTATTGAATGAGCCAACCACCCGTGAGCAGCAATTATTAAGCAAATTCAAATACCAGCAAAATAAAACAGTGCTTCATACAGATGAGTGTGTAATGCCTGCTAATAGAAGGGTATGGTCATCATGGAATTACCGCATGGAAGAAAAAAATGGGGCTTTACATGCCTCTACTATCTATTGGATGAACAGCTTGCAGAATATTTCTAATAAAAAAAATTATTTCGTTTCGCTTAATGATCCGGCTAATATTGACGAAAAGAAAATAGTGAAAGAGATAGCATACGAGCATCCACTTTTTGATATGCATACAGCTAAAGCCCAGCCGGAATTACATACATTAAATGAGACAGGCCCGGTATATTTTTGCGGCAGTTATTTCCGTTATGGTTTTCATGAAGATGCGTTATGGTCTGCCGTTAATTTGTGCAATAAGCTGGCATAAGGTATTGCTATCTTCTTCCGGAAAATCCTGTAAAAATAAGTGCAGCTGTAATACAAAGCCCGCATCCGAACATTCCGCTCAGCCTTAGCCCGAAATCATGCCCCGGGTCTTTGCCATAAATGGTCAACATGGCAAACAATGCTAATCCTAATGTCTGTCCTACTTTGATGGAGAAAAAATTTACCGCGAAAAAAGTACCCTCCCGGTTATCTCCTGTCGATTTGCTATTATCCGATGCAATATGGGCAAGTAAAACATTAGGCAGTATACCTAATGAAGCTACAGGAAAAGCAGCTATTACCAATAGGATGTATAGTTGCCAGCCAGGAGGAAATGGCAATTTTCCTAAAAAAGCAATGCCTGCAAACGCAATTCCCAATACTGCGAAAGATAGGATAAGGAGCCTTTTTTCGCCCATACGCTTGGAAAGAATAGGAATAAGAGGAAAAAATAATAAGGACATTATAACCAGGAAGCCCATGAATGTGGAACCTTTTGAAGCGTCCAGGTGACAAAGCACGGTTACAAAGTACATCATGCCATTTGTAATAAGGTTTAATGCCATAGCGTATGAGAATATGGCAACTATAAAATAAATAAAGTTGCGGTTAGTAAGGCTTTCTTTCAGAGCTTTAAATAGTGGGGTTGCAGAAGGGACAGCATGGCAATATTTTTTTTCATCAATGGTAATAACAGGTAAAAGCATAGATAATCCTCCCACAATTCCTAAAAAGATGGCTGAATCTTGTAAGCATGTAGTTCTGTCAGTAGTGTGTAATAATGTCGAAAAGATATCGGCTATATTATTAGTGAACGATGAAATAATCATTCCCATTACAAAGCCTACCTGCTGAAAGGTTGAGAGGCGGATTTTATCTTTGTCACTGGTGGCCAGTTCAGGCAGAAGCGAGTTATAAGGAATGATATAAGTGGTTGTTGCCATAAAAAACAATGTGAGGGAACAAGCCAGCCAGGCTGCATTTATCCTGGTGGCATTCCGGGAAGGAGGGAAAAATATAAGTATGCAAAAAAGTGTAGCCGGTACAATACTATACAGCATAAAAGGAATTCTTCTGCCCCGTTTGTTTTTAGATGAATCACTCATTTTCCCAATAAAAGGATCATAGAAAGCATCTATCAGCCTTCCGCTTGCGGTAATGAGCGCCATCAGGGTAAATATTCCTAAAAAGGTGCGTTGGGTAATTAATATATGTAGGCCCGAACCATTGGGAGGCAGGTAAAAATAAACCAGCATTACGCTGATAAGATTAAACGTGATAGACCAGCCCATGGTGCCGGCAGCATAAAATATTTGTTTACTTAACGGAAGTTGAGGCAATGAGGTTATATTGTTTTAATTGTGTAAAGATACGAAGCAATCTCCACTATGCAGAAGTGCTTAAATTAGAAGTAAGTTTGTATCCTACTATTATATATGTATATATCGAGGGTATCTCTTTTAGCGAGACTTTTTCTTCCACAAGTTATTTGCCGCTTTGATACCGGCGGCAAGAAAATAGTTTATCTCACTTTCGATGATGGTCCTATTCCTGAAACTACTCCATATATATTAGATACCTTAAAAAAATATGGGTTAAAGGCCACCTTTTTTTGTGTGGGCGAAAATGTGAAGAAGTATCCCGAACTTTATCAACATATATTGGCAGAAGGGCATTTTGCAGGGAATCATACATTCAATCATCTCAAGGGATGGAAAACACCGCTGAAAAGATATATAGATAATGTAGATGAATGTGCCGGGTATGTTTCTTCCAATCTTTTTCGGCCACCTTATGGCAAGATGACCTTTTCCCAATACCATGCACTGAAAAACAGGTTTCAAATTGTTTATTGGGATGTGCTTACCCCCGATTATGATTCAACTATTTCAGCCAATGATTGTCTTCGTATTATAAAGAAAAAAACGAGGCCGGGTTCTATACTGGTATTTCACGATAACCTGAAAGCAAAAAATAAATTGCACGGGCTCTTACCAGGCGCTCTCGATTTCCTTATTCATGAAGGGTTTGAAATTCAGCCAGTTGAAAATAATATAAAGAAATAAAAAAGGTTGTTTATCTATTCGTGAAAAAAATCGGAGGCATTTTGATTTTGTGATTCAATTTTCTTTTTACTTTTGGCGGCGATTAAAAAGAAAAAAATACACCTCCTAAACATGAACAAGCTGATTACAAAGCTCCAAAAGTCGTTGGCAGCTTTTCTCGTATTCATATTTACGCTGTTATTTACAAACATAACGTATGCGGCAGATGCTCCATCGGCTGGAAACGCTGTAGAAGGTGCAAAGCTTTTCCATGCCAATTGCGCGTCATGTCACTACACAACCGACCAAAAGCTTACTGGTCCAGGTTTGAAAGGAGTAACCGAAAGGGTTCCCCAACCATACCAGGATTGGATGCTCAAATGGATTAGAAATAATGCGGCTTTCAGGAAAACTGGCGATGCTTATGCTAACAAGGTGTACGGCGACAATGGCGGTACTGCAATGACCGTTTTTGAAGGAACTTTGACCGACGACCAGATAAAAAATATTATTGCTTACTTAGCTAACCCACCACAAGAAACGGCACCTGTTGCTGGCGGTGAGAATGGAAACAAACAAGGTGCGCCTGCTGCTGGAGGCGGTGAGAACTATATTACCATTTTATTACTTGCCCTTGGTGCATTGCTTATCCTGATTTATGTATTACGCACCGTTCGCAAATCGTTGCTTGCAGTTTCCAATGAAAAGAAAGGATTGCCAACACAGGAAGACATGGGCTTCTGGCAAGAAACCTGCCAATGGATTCGCACCCACAAAGTACATTTTGCAGTAATCAACATATTTTTAGCAGCTGTATTTTGCGTGTACGGATGGGAATATCTTTGGGGTATCGACGTAACACCGGGCTATCATCCTTCACAACCTATCAATTTCAGGCACGATATTCACGCAGGCGTAAATGGTATTGCTTGTCTCTATTGCCACTCAGGCGCCGAAAAAGGCAAAGTAGCCGGAATACCTACATTGAACGTGTGCATGAACTGCCACAAGGGTATTCAAGGTTCTAATCCTGAATTCCAAAAAGAAATTGCTAAAATATACTATGCTGTGGGCTGGGATCCCCAAAAAGCAGCTTACACCAATCCTCAACACCCGGTAGAATGGAACCGCGTTCACTCCCTGCCTGACTTTGCATACTTTAACCACGCACAACACGTAGTGGTAGGTAAACTTGCTTGTCAAAATTGTCATGGCGATTGCGCTACCTTCACCACCAACCAGCAATTTGCTCCGCTCACTATGGGATGGTGCATCGACTGCCATCGTGCAACTCCTGTTCAAATGGCAGGAAACGGCTACTACACCAAATTGCATGAAGCCCTTATGAAACAAGATAGTTCGCGCAAAGTTACGGAAGCCGACATGGGTGGACTGGAATGTGCAAAATGTCATTACTAATATAAAAAACAGCTTACAGCCAATAGCTACACTATGATGAATCAAAAAAAATATTGGAAAGGACTGGAAGAACTCAACGAAAGTCCTGCTTTTGTTAAAGCAAGAGACAAGGAGTTTGCTAAAGAAGTGCCGATTGAAGAGTTTTTAGGAAAAGAATCCATTGCTACTTCAAACACTTCGCGCCGCGATTTTTTAAAATATCTTGGATTCACTGTAGCAGCAGCTTCGCTGGCTGCCTGCGAATCGCCGGTAGTTAAAACCATTCCTTATGTAATTAAACCCGAAGAAATTACTCCGGGTGTTAATAACTGGTATGCTTCTACCTTTTTCAACGGGGAAGATTATTGCAGTGTGCTAATTAAAACAAGAGACGGAAGACCTATTAAAATTGAAGGCAACCCTAAATCATCCATTACCAAAGGTGCTGTAAATGCAAGGGTTCATGCTTCCGTACTTTCTTTATATGATAACTACAGGGCTACAGCTCCCTATGAGCACGGAGGCGAATCGACTTGGGAAAAGGTAGATAAAGAAATAGGTGCTAAACTTGCCGCCGCCGCTGCTAAAGGTGATGCAAAGGGTAATATTGTTATTTTATCTTCTACTATTATCAGCCCTTCTACGCATGGTGTTATTGCTGATTTTACTGCTAAATATCCTACTGCAAAACATGTAATGTGGGATGCGGTTTCTTTCTCCGGAATAAGAAAAGCAAATGAACTATATTTTGGCAAGGCTACAATACCTTCTTATTCTTTCGATAAAGCAAAAACAATCGTTAGCATTTCTGCTGACTTCCTCACCAACTGGCTTTCTCCTATTGAATTTTCTAAACAATATGCCGACGGCAGAAGATTAACCGGTGGCAAAAAAGATATGTCGAAACATATCCAGTTTGAAAGTATTATGACGGTTAGCGGAGCTAATGCCGATACCCGTATTCAAATAAAACCTTCGGAAGAAGGAGCAGTGGCATTAAGCTTATGTGCTGCTGTTGGCAAACTGGCCGGTACCCCGGTGAGCGCAACTGCCACACCGTATGATGACCAGATTTCTAAAATTGCCGCTGAATTGTGGGCCAACAAAGGTCAATCACTTATAGTTGCAGGTTCCAATGATAGCAATGTGCAATCGGTTGTTAATATGATTAACAAAACCCTCGGCAACTACGGTACTACTATTAATATGAACAGAGAGTGCAATCTCCGTCAAGGTAGCGATGAAGATTTTGCAGCTCTTGTAAGCGATATGAAAGCAGGCAAGGTAGATGTACTCATCACTTATAATACTAACCCTGTTTATACATCTTCGGCTGCTGCAGGATTTAAGGATGCTTATGCAAAAGTTCCTTGCAAAATTTCTCTCGCACCGAGTGTAGATGAAACAGCAACAACATCCGATTACGTTTGCCCTGATCATAACCAATTTGAATCGTGGAACGATGCAAATCCATATAGCGGTCAATATAGTTTACAACAACCAACCATCTCCCCTTTATTTGCAAAACCACGTAACGAAGGAACACGCTGTGCACAAGAAACCCTGTTAAAATGGGCCGGCAGCGATACTACAGATTACATGACCTACATGCAGAACAATTGGAAGAAGAATATTCTTTCGTCAGTATCTGATGAAGGCGGAGATTATCAATTCACCAATCTCTGGAACACTACATTGCAAGGTGGTTTGTATGAAAAAACAATGGATAATACTGCTGACAATAAGAGTATGCAAGAGATAGCAGCTCCTTCTATGGCCGATGTATCCAGCAAGATAGCTAATGCACCCAAAGGCGGTCTAGAAGTAGTATTGTATCAAAAAACATCGATCGGTAGCGGTATCCAAGCCAATAACCCTTGGTTACAAGAATTGCCTGACCCTATAAGTAAAGTTACCTGGGACAACTATATTACTATGAATCCTGCCGAAATGAAGGAGAAAGGATTCAGCTTGCTGGAAGAGGATAACCATGTTGCCAGCGTGGCTACTTTAACCGTAAATGGCAGTTCAATAGAACTTCCTGTTTTCCCGCAACCGGGACAAGCAAGGGGTACTGTGGGAGTGGCCGTTGGATACGGAAGAACCAATGCCGGTGTAGTGGCCAATGGCGTTGGAGTAAATGTATTTCCCTGGGTTCAATGGACCAATAATACATTCCAGTATTATGTGGCAGGTGCACAAATAGCTTCGGCTAATAAAACGTATAATATAGCTGCTACCCAGACACACAATACCATGATAGGAAGACCTATCTTGAAAGAAGCTACCCTGGAAGAATATAGAAAAAACCCGGGTGCCGGAAACGAACAAGAGGAAATAAAAACTCTTGATGGTATGAAACCTCTGAAAGATGTTAACCTGTGGGATGATTTTGATAAGAAATCGCCGGTTAACCTTACTAACAATGCCGATAACCAAGGCTTGCGCTGGAAGATGGCAATCGATCTGAATACATGTATCGGGTGCGGTGCTTGCAGTGTAAGTTGTACAGCAGAAAATAATGTTCCTGTAGTAGGAAAAGATGAAATAGTGTTGGTGCGCGAAATGCACTGGATACGTATAGATCGTTACTATAGCAGCGATATGAGCTGGGAAAAAGCTAAAGCGGATGACATCTCCGAATCGAACCGTATGTATGACATGATGGTTCCTTCGGCCGATAATCCGGAAGTTGCATTCCAACCCGTAATGTGCCAACATTGTAATCATGCTCCCTGCGAAACAGTTTGCCCGGTTATGGCTACCAGCCATGGTTCGGAAGGTATTAACCAAATGGCATATAACCGTTGCGTAGGTACTAAATATTGTGCTAATAACTGTCCTTATAAAGTACGTCGTTTCAATTGGTTCAACTATTACAGGGATGAAAAATTCCTGAACGTTAACCCGGCACAAGAAAGCAACGAATTGGGTAGAATGGTGCTGAATCCTGACGTAGTAGTTCGTTCAAGAGGGGTTATGGAAAAATGTTCTCTGTGCGTACAACGTATCCAATCAGGCAAATTGAAAGCCAAGATGGAAAGCCGCACCATTAAAGATGGTGAAATTGTACCCGCTTGTGCGCAATCATGTCCTACACAGGCTATTGTGTTTGGAAATGTAAATGACCCGGAAAGTAAAGTAGCAGATCTTATTAAAGATGAAAGAAACTATCTTTTACTTGCCGATCTTGATACACAACCCAATGTGTTTTATATGACTAAGATTAGAAATAAAGATAAAGCAATTCTAGAATAATAACAGGCTAATAGCCAATAGCTAATAATAAATTATGCATCAGGATTCAATCATTAGGGAACCACTACTATTAGGTAAAAAGACCTATCACCAGGTTACCGAAGACGTTGCCCGCCCCGTAGAAACCAAAGCCAACAAGGCTTGGTGGGCTGTATTTGTTCTTGCCGTTATTGCCTGGCTTTGGGGTATAGGTTGCATGGCATACACAGTTGGCAGAGGTATAGGTACCTGGAACCTGAACAGAACTATTAACTGGGGATGGGATATTACCAACTTCGTATGGTGGATCGGTATCGGGCACGCCGGAACCCTTATTTCCGCAGTATTGTGCCTTTTCCGTCAACGCTGGCGCTTAACCATTAACCGTTCAGCCGAAGCTATGACCATTTTTGCCGTAATGTGTGCTGCCATCTTCCCGGTACTTCACATGGGTCGTCCATGGTTAGCTTATTTTGTGTTTCCGTTGCCAAACCAATTTGGGTCACTGTGGGTAAACTTTAACTCGCCACTGCTTTGGGACGTATTTGCAATCTCTACATACTTTACTGTTTCGATAGTGTTCTGGTATCTCGGTCTTATTCCTGATTTTGCTATGATTCGCGACCGTGCAAAAACCAAGAGTAGAAAAATATTTTATACACTCATGAGCTTCGGATGGAGCGGTCGCGCAAAAGACTGGCAACGTTTTGAAGAAGTAACCCTCGTATTGGCCGGTATAGCAACCCCGCTCGTGTTCTCGGTTCACTCCATAGTAAGTAGTGACTTTGCGACCGGTGTGGTAAGAGGATGGCACTCTACGGTGTACCCACCTTACTTCGTTGCAGGTGCTATATTCTCGGGTATGGCCATGGTGCTTACTCTTGTTATTGTAGGTAGAAAGGTACTTGACCTTGAAGAATACATTACCATTCAGCACATTGAAACCATGAACAAGGTAATGCTTACCATGGGTTCGGTAGTGGGCATAGCTTATTTTGCAGAATTTTTCCAAGCGTGGTACTCCGGCGATCCAAATGAAAGTTTTATCTATCTGTCGTGGAACAATGCGAAAGGCGTTTATGGATGGGCTTTCTGGTCGCTCATAATTTGTAACAATATTTTGCCGCAGATTTTGTGGCTCAAGAGTGCCAGAAGAAACCTCTATATCACTTTCATTCTTTCTATTGTCATCAACATCGGTATGTGGTTTGAACGTTTCGATATTATCGTAACCGATCTTTATCGCGATTACCTGCCATCCGATTGGACTTATTATTCACCAAGCTTTGTGGAAGTGGGAATATTTGTAGGAACCATAGGTATGTTCTTCACCTTCTTCCTGCTTTTCGCCAGATGGTTCCCATTTATTGCACAAGCTGAATTAAAAACCACCCTGAAGGCAACAGGAGATTTATATCACAATCCTCCGCGTCAACCGAAATCATCTGATTTTCCTCCAATTGAATTGAAACCGGCACACGAAACAATTGAAACCATTAATACAATGTATCATCATGAGTAGTAATAGTAAAGTTTTTGTACACGCGTTATACGACGACGACGATAAATTGCGGGCAGGAGCCATAAAAGTGCGTTCGCTCGGTTATGGAATTAAGGAAGTATTTTCTCCTTTCCCTGTTCACGGAATTGATAAAATAATGGGCCTTAACCGTACCCGTATTTCTATTTGCTGTTTTATTTATGGTGTTACCGGGTTCAGCCTTGCATTCTGGATGATTTGGTATATGTTAGTTCACGACTGGCCTGTAGATATTGGTGGTAAACCCAACTTTACCTGGTATCATAACATTCCTTCATGGGTACCTATCCTATTCGAATCAACAGTATTTTGTTCGGCTCACGGCATGGCTCTCACCTTCCTGATGAGAAGTTGGTTATTCCCGGGAATAAGCCCCAAGAATCCTGACCCACGTACTACTGACGACCATTTTTTAATGATAACTACCGCACACAGCGAAGAAGAACTGAATGAACTTATGAGCGTAGCCAATACTACGGGTGCTGTGGAAGTAAAAAAAGTGAACGGATAAAAACCAGGAAAAAACATGAATAAGAAAGTTTTATTTATAGCTGTAGGCACTTCACTAGTAGCTCTTAGCTTATTTTCTTCCTGCAAAAGGAACAACCCCGATAGTTCAGGTGTTGAATATATGCCTGATATGTACCGCTCTCCGTCATACGAAGATAATTCGTCCAATCCGCTGTTTTCCGACAGCATGACAGACCGTCTTCCGGTGAAGGGAACGGTTCCGGTAGGATTTACTCCCGACCCATTTCCCAATACTCCTGAGGGCTGGACTAATGCAGCACAATATTGGAAAGATCCATATCCTGCTACTACTGAAATAGTGGCACAGGGAAAAGCTGTGTTCGAAGTATATTGCATCCACTGCCATGGCGCTACCGGCATGGGCGATGGTAAGGTAGCGGCTAAACTTCCAGGGCCTCCACCTCCGTATTCCGGTCCCCAGTTAAAAAACATTACCGAAGGCGAAATGTACCAAACCCTTGAATATGGAAAAGGGCTTATGGGCTCGCATGCAAGCCAGCTTACGGTGGAAGAAAGATGTAAAGTGATTCGCTATGTACAAACATTGCAAAAATTAGGCCAAAACAGCGACACTACTAAAACCGCTTCTACCGCCACTAAAGATTCAGTGAAAAAAGGATAAATAATAAACAAGCTAATAGCCGATAGCTAATAGCCAATAGTTAAAAATGAATATGAGCCAATACACGTTATCAAGTAAAACAAGAAACTTAACCTTCGTCCTGATGGGTTTAGGAGTCATTGCTCTTGTTTATGGCGCCTTAAACCAACAAATTTCCGGAACCCGTTTTTGGGCAAGCATTTTGCTGGAAGGGTTGTTTTTTACCTTTATTGCCATAGGTGCATCTTTTTTCATGGCATTGCAATATGTTGCACAAGCCGGCTGGTCGGTGGTAGTAAAACGTATGTACGAAGCTTTAAGCACCTTTCTTCCATTTGGTTTGTTAGCCATTTTTGCCGTATTGATAGCAAGCGCCATCGGCGGACATAAAGATTCGTCTGATATTATTTACAAATGGATGCAGAAAAGCGCTACCATTCCCGGAAGCCCTGCTTATGATGAATTGCTGGTTAAAAAAGGAGCTTACCTCAATGTTCCGTTTGTAATTATACGTACCATTATTTGCGGCGGGCTATGGATTTATATGGTAAGGATGATGCGTAAACGCTCTATCGAATCTGATCTTACCAACGATTTCCTCCCATTGCACTTTAAGAGTTTAACAACAGCCGCGGTATTCATCGTATTCTTCGGAGTAACCGAACAATTAATGGCTTGGGATTGGGTAATGGCTATTGATGTTGACTGGCACAGCACTCTTTTCGGATGGTATTTATTTGATGATATGTGGTTGACAGGTGTAATTTCAATTATTCTTTTAACGCTTTATATACGTAAAAAAGGATTACTGCCTAATGTGAATGAAAACCATATGCATAACCTGGGCTTGTGGATGTTTGCACTCAGTGTGCTATGGGGCTACCTGTGGTTCTTCCAATTCATGTTCTACTGGTATACCGATATCCCGGACGAGGTAGTATACTTCCAAGCCCGTATCGAGCATTACCGTATTGCTTTCTGGGTAATGTTCTGTATCAACTTGCTGGTACCTCTGATCATTATGATGACAAGAGACACGAAAAGAAATTCTAAATACCTCATTGGAGTAGGTTGCCTTATCTTAATAACCCACTGGATTGATGCCTACATTTGGGTAATGCCCGGCACATTGGGATTAAAACCTGCATTCGGTCCTTATGAAATTGGTGTTTTACTTGGTTTCATTGGGTTGTTCCTCTATGTAGTTTTAACCAACTTGGCCAAGGTTCCCGTGGCGGTAAAGAACCACCCTTACCTGGAAGAAAGTATTCACCATCATTTGTAAGATAATACAGCTAAAAAGAATAAAATAATAACGTTATGATTAAATTGCTTGCATACCTCGTCCTTATTTTTGCTCTGATACTGGTATTCCAGTTAATCCGCATTTACCAGCTTTCAGCCGAACTGAAAGGAAACCATGTGGGGAAAGCCAATGACAGGGACAACCGTTCACAAGGCCGCGTGATGATAATTTTTGTGCTGGCATTTTTTGCCTCCCTTATTTGGCTGCTCTTCGACACCAAAGGCAAAATGTTGCCTCCGGCTGCTTCTGATGTTGGGGTTACATCCGATAATGTGTTTCTGTTTAACTGGGTGATTATATTTATTGTGTTTTTTGCCACCACCTTCCTGCTTTTCTATTTTCCATTTCGCTACAAAAAGCAAAAAGACAGCAAAGCATTCTTTTATCCGCATAACGATAAGTTAGAATTAATTTGGACGGTAGTGCCATCTATTGCATTGGCCGTAATTGTTATTTACGGGTTGAGCCTTTGGACAAAAATGACCGGCCAACCTGATCCTAAGGCCATGGTGGTTCAGGTATATGCCAAACAATTCGATTTTACCGCACGTTATGCCGGAGCCGATAACACACTCGGAAAAAGCGATTATAAACTTATTGATGATGGATCTAACAACATTGTAGGTATGGATTCTACCGACCCTAATTCATGGGACGATATTATTGTAAGAGGCGAACTGCACATACCGGTTAATACACCCATACTTTTCAAGTGCAATGCCCGCGATGTGATGCATGGAGTATTTTTCCCTCACTTCCGCGACCAGATTAACTGTGTGCCGGGTATTACAACGGAAATTCATTTTACGCCCACTATTACCACCGATTCTATGCGGATGATTCAGCATGATACTGCATTTGATTATATATTGCTTTGCAACCGCGTATGTGGATCGGGGCACTATAATATGTCAATGAAGGTAGTTGTAGATTCACCTGATGAGTTTAAAATATGGATGGTAAAACAACATCCTTTGTTCAGCCATTTATACGATATGCATCATAAACAAGCTGTTGCAACAGCTATGAAATAATATGGTAAATTATTAATAATTTTGAAATACCAAAACAGTAGAAAGATATGGAAACCCACGCGCACACTGTAACACACGATATGGACCACCAGGCAGGGCATACACATCACCATGAACACCCCAAACTTTCGTTCATGGAGAAGTATGTGTTCAGCATGGACCATAAAACTATAAGCAAGCAATTCTTGTTCACGGCTATGTTTATGGCACTTGTGGCAGCAATATTAAGCACCCTTTTCAGGTTGCAGTTAGGCTGGCCGGGGCACTCTTTCCCGGTATTGCACTATTTCCTGGGCGACAGATGGGCAAAAGGTGGTGTTCTTGATCCGAACATGTACCTGGGCTTGGTTACTATTCACGGAACCATCATGGTATTCTTCCTTTTAACAGGCGGCTTAAGCGGAACCTTTGCTAATCTTCTTATTCCACTTCAAGTGGGTGCAAGAGATATGGCATCTCCCATGCTTAATATGCTTTCGTACTGGTTTTTCCTGGTGGCTTCCATTATAATGTTTATTTCCCTTTACCTTGAAACCGGGCCTGCATCAGCCGGATGGACGATATATCCTCCATTAAGTGCTCTTCCCCAGGCTATACCGGGTTCAGGAGCAGGAATGACTTTATGGCTTGTATCCATATCGCTCTTCGTAGTTTCTTCGCTTCTGGGTGGGTTGAACTATATTGTTACCGTACTTAACTTGAGGACAAAAGGCATGAAAATGACCCGCCTGCCTCTCACTATTTGGGCGCTTTTAATTACAGCTGTATTGGGTGTACTATCATTCCCTGTTCTGTTTGGTGCTGCCATATTACTTATATTCGACAGAAGCTTTGGAACAAGTTTTTATCTTTCCGATATCTACATCGGCGGACAAGCATTATCGCAAACTGGTGGCAGTCCTATATTGTTTGAACACTTATTTTGGTTCCTTGGTCACCCTGAAGTGTATATCGTTATTATGCCTGCCTTCGGTATTATATCTGAAATTATGTCGGTAAATGCACGTAAACCCATTTTTGGCTATCGCGCCATGATTGGTTCCATGCTGGCTATTGCATTCCTTGCCTTTATTGTATGGGGTCACCACATGTTTGTTAGCGGTATGAATCCGTTCCTCGGTTCGGTATTCGTATTCACTACCTTGTTGATTGCGATACCATCCGCTATCAAAGCCTTTAACTACATAACCACCTTATGGAAAGGAAACATCCATTTCAATCCGCAAATGCTGTTTGTTATCGGCGCTGTATCTACCTTTATTTCGGGCGGATTAACAGGTATTATTCTTGCTGACTCAGCGCTCGACGTGGCCGTTCACGGAACCTATTTCGTGGTAGCCCACTTTCATATTGTGATGGGGCTTTCTGCTGTGCTGGCCATGTTTGGTGGAGTATACCACTGGTTCCCGAAGATGTTCGGAAGATTTATGAATAAAAAATTAGGCTACTGGCACTTCTGGCTTACATTCATTTGTGCTTATGGCGTATTCCTGCCAATGCACTTTATTGGGTTAGCCGGTGTTCCAAGAAGGTATTTCAACAACGACCTCTATCCTGCATTCGATAAACTACAGCATCTGAATGTTATCATTTCTGTGTTTGCTATCGTCGGAGTGTTATCCCAAGTAATATTCTTTGTTAACTTCTTCTACAGCATGTTTAAAGGCCCAAAATCGGAACAAAATCCATGGAATGCCAATACGCTGGAATGGACAACTCCTATTGTACCTGAACACGGAAACTGGCCTGGCGAATTACCGGTGGTTCACCGTTGGGCTTACGATTACAGCAAACCTGGAAAAGATGTAGATTTCATTCCTCAAACTGTTCCGATGGAAGAGGGCGAAATGGATGAAGGCGAACACGTATAATTTTCGACAGATCTAAATAAGAAAACCCATCTGCAAATGCACGATGGGTTTTTCTTTTTATAATCAGTAAAAGATATTCTACTTAAAAAACTCCAATACCGAATCGGTAATAAATTTCAATGTTTCTTCGTCCAATTCAGTATGGATAGGAAGTGATATTACCGAATGGCAAAGCATTTCAGTAACCGGGAAATCCCCCTTTTTATAGCGCGGATCCTGGTATGCTTTTTGCAGATGCAACGGCACAGGATAGTAAATCATAGCCGGGATAGCTTTGGCGGCCAGATGCTCTCTTAATTTAGTGCGGTCAGCATGTTGAATTACCAAAGTATATTGATGAAACACGTGTGTAGAATGTTTGCTTCGTTCCGGTGTTTTTATGTTTGGATGATTTGCAAATGCTTTATCATAATACGCGGCTGCTTGTTGACGTGCTGAACAATATTCATCCAAGTGGCGAAGCTTAATTCGCAATATGGCTGCCTGTATGCTATCTAACCGAGAATTTACACCAATATCATCGTGGTAATATTGTATTGTTGAACCATGATTGGCAATAGAACGCGCTTTTTTGGCCAGCTCATCATCATTGGTAAATAATGCACCTCCATCACCATATCCGCCTAGGTTTTTAGATGGAAAAAATGAGGTGGTGCCAAAATGCCCTATAGTTCCGGCTTTTGCTTTTTTGCCATTCGAATAGGTATAATCTGCTCCAATGGCTTGTGCAGTATCTTCTATTACATACAGGTTATGTTTTTTTGCCACTTCCATCAGTTGTTCCATTTCGGCACACTGCCCGAACAGGTGAACCGGAACAATGGCTTTGGTTTTAGAGGTGATAGCCTTTTCTACTGCTTCCATATCTAACGTATACGTTCCCGGGTAAACATCAACGAGCACAGGTGTAAGCCCCAGGAGACCTATTACTTCTGCCGTTGCTACAAATGTGAAGTCAGCGGTAATAACCTCGTCTCCGGGTTTTAATCCCAACGCCATCATCGCAATTTGCAAAGCGTCGGTACCATTGGCACAGGGAATAACATGTTTTATACCGAGATAAGTCTCCAGTTCAGCCTGGAATGATTTTACTTCCGGACCATTAATGAATGCCGATGAACGGAGCACATTTTCAATAGCGCTATTCACCTCTGTTTTTATCTTTTCATATTGACCGGCAAGGTCAACCATTTGTATTTTCCGGGTTGCGGTTGTCATAACAATTGCTTTGCCGCGAAGATAGGAAATTTGACTATTCATGCTTCCTGTCAGGCTATGGCTTTGTGCCGAAAAAATCGTATTATTGCATTATTAAACCTATCCACCATGGAATCCGCTAACATTGGGCTCATCGTATTTTTTGTCATTGTTGTTTTCATTCTCTTTTCGAGTTTTGTAACCGTACAGCAAGGCTATATAGCGGTTGTAACTGTTTTTGGCAAATACAGGCGCTTGTTACGGCCCGGTTTGAACTTTAAAATTCCCATTATTGAATCAATCTATAAGAGAATCTCTATTCAAAATCAATCGCTGGAGCTGGAATTCCAGGCTATTACGCAAGACCAGGCCAATGTGAATTTTAAAGCGATGCTTTTATTTGCTGTGATGGATCAGAACGAAGAAACCATTAAAAATGTAGCCTTCAAATTTATTGATAACCGCAACCTGATGCAGGCCTTAACCCGTACGGTGGAAGGAGCTATCAGGAGTTACGTGGCAAACTTGAAACAATCGGAAATATTAGGATTGAGAAGCGAAATAGTAGTGCATATTAAAGAACAGCTCGACCCCACCCTTGCATCGTGGGGCTATCATTTGCTGGATATGCAGCTTAACGACATTACCTTTGATGATATTATTATAAAATCAATGGCAAAGGTAGTAGCTTCGAATAACCTTAAAGCAGCAGCCGAAAATGAAGGACAGGCTTTATTGATCACTAAAACCAAAGGTGCCGAAGCTGAAGGGAATGCCATTAAGATAGCAGCCGAGGCCGAGCGCCAGGCAGCACAACTACGCGGCCAGGGTGTTGCACTCTTCCGGCAGGAAGTAGCGCGTGGTATAATGGAGGCAGCCAAGCAAATGGAGACTATAAATGCTGATATGTCCGTTATCATGTTCTCTATGTGGACAGAATCCATTAAAAATTTTGCAGAAGTAGGTAAGGGCAACATTATTTTTCTCGATGGCTCTATTGAAGGTATGCAAAAAAGCTTCCGCCAGTTTATGGCTTTGAACGCAAAAGGACTTTTTGAAGATCCTGATAAAAACAAATATCCGGCCAATACTACTCCTACTTCAAACGCATAAAACCCTGATGGGCATTCGCATTAAATATTTACTGCTTGCTGTTGTATTGTTTTTCCTCTCGTTCAACAGCAATGCGCAGCATAAAGACTCCGCATCATCGGGACTTATGTTCGAGCTCTCCTATGCAGGGCAACTCCCCGGTGGAGAACTAGGGCAGCTTTTCGGGTTCAATTCTAACGTGCAGGGCGGTATATATTACAAAACACCTTCTAACTGGCTTTATGGGGCTTCATTTGCGTATTTTTTTGGCAACCAGTTACGAGACAGGGGTGTGCTGGATAACCTGGCTACTTCTAACAGCAATCTTATTGCCAATGACGGAAATTATGTGGGCATTTCTTATTTTGAAAGAGGATTTGATATGCAACTTACGGTGGGAAAACTATTTCCCGTCTCGCTAAATCGTAATTCAGGCATACTTTTCACCCTCAGTGCAGGATATTTGCAATATCACTTGGATATAGAATCTCCTTCCGATTGGGCTCCCCAGATAACGGGCAACTACCTGCAAGGTTACCAACATCTTACTGCGGGCGTATGCGCTACGGAATTTTTGGGGTATCAATACATCAGTAAAAGACAATTTCTGGCTTTGTTTGCTGGATTTGAGTTTACTGAGGTCATGGCAAAAAGCCTGCAATTTGATTTTCAAACCGAAACCAAGAACCCGAACTATAAATATTCTATGTTAAGTGGCATCCGTTTTGGATGGATATTACCCATATTGCATGAGAATACCAAGAAATTGACGTTTTACACGCACTAATAATTATGAATGTAGCCGATTTTTTTAGCGATGAGCAAAAGCAACAGGTAAAAGCTGCTATCGAACGGATGGAGCATAAAACCTCCGGCGAAATACGCCTGCACGTAGAGAGTGATTGCAAAGGCGATCCATACGAAAGGGCCGTGCACGTTTTTCACAGGCTGCACATGCATAAAACCAAACATCGCAATGCGGTGCTTTTTTACCTCGCCGTGGGCCATAAAAAGTTTGCTATTGTGGGTGATGAAGGCATACATAAAAGCGTGCGTGAAGATTTTTGGCTAACCGTTAAGGACCGTGTTATTGCCCAATTTAAACAAGAAAAATTTACCGAAGGAATTTGTGAAGGAATTGATATGACGGGCGAAATGCTGAAGAAATATTTCCCGCATGGGGACGATGATAAAAACCAACTATCAGATGAAATATCGTATGGGAAGTAAAAAATGGCTATTGGCTATCAGCTGTTTGCTATTAGCTGTAATTAGTGTTAGCGCTTCACCTATGCAAGGTATACCTAAGCGTCCTAATCCGCCGAGGCTGGTTAATAATTTTTCAACTTACCAGATTTTATCGCCCGATGAAGTCAATCAACTTGAAACAAAATTAGATGCCTTTGCTAATAACACCTCTAACCAAATTGCTATTGTTATTATCGATTCGCTGTATGATAACGACCCTTCGGAATTTGCAACTGAACTGGGACAGGAATGGCAATTAGGACAAAAGAAATTTGATAATGGAGTCGTTATCCTGGTGGTGCCTGCGGCACACAAGGTTTTTATAGCGCCCGGTTATGGATTGGAAGGTGCCATTCCGGATGCTACCTGCGAAGATATTGTGCAACGGGAAATCATTCCCAATTTTAAACAAGCTCATTATTACACCGGACTCAACAATGCTGTGGATGTGATAATCGGCCTTGCTAAAGGCGAATACAACAGCAGCGACTATGCTAAAAAAGGCGGGCAAAGCGGCAAACAGGTCGGATTCATTTTTGCATTGATAGTGATACTTATTGTGTTTCTTATTTCCCGCAGAGGCGGCAGAGGTGGAGGCATGACTATTGGCGGCCCCGGCATATTCTTTTGGGGCGGTGGCTTTGGAGGCGGCGGCGGAAGTGGTGGCTTCGGTGGAGGCAGTAGCGGCGGTGGCTTCGGAGGTTTCGGCGGAGGCGGCTTTGGTGGCGGCGGTGCCGGAGGAAGCTGGTAAAGAAAATTAAAATGATTTATTGTTCACGAACAGTAGGCATCGTTTTTGCTAACGAGCGCATGGCTAATATAGTGCCTATCAGGGTAAGAATGGCCCCGGCCATAAATGGCGCCCCGGGAAAATAAGGATGTTCAGGCATTGTGTAATAGTGAAACAACCATGTCATCAGTAGCGGTCCTACAATAGAAGTAAGACTCACCAGGCTTGTTAAGCCACCTTGTAATTCACCTTGTGAATCAGCGGGCACCTGTCCAGTCATAATACTCTGCAAGGCAGGGCCTGTAATGCCTGCCAGGCAATAAGGAATTATAAATAGAAACATCATTAGTGTGGTCGGCGCAAATGCAAACAAGGTAAACCCGATAAGGTATAAGATAAAGCCAACATATACCGACCGTTTATTACCCAGCCAGGGATTGATAATCCGTATCAGGCCACCTTGTACAATGCTTACCATAAGTCCCACACAAAAGAGCGACCAGCCTATAGTTGCATCGTCCCATTTGAATTTGAACTTGGTGTAATAGGCCCATACCGATTGGGTTGCTTGTGCAGCCAGATAAATGCATACGAGAGCGCCAATCATTCCATATACAATAGGGTATTTATTTAACTGTACCAGCGTACCAATTGGGTTTGCTCTTTTCCATTCGAATTTCCGGCGGTGTTCAACGGGCAGAGATTCCGGCAAAATAAAATAACCATACAAAAAATTCAGCAGGCTAAGCCCGGCACAGAAATAGAAGGGAACACGAACACCATATTGTCCCAAAACACCCCCGATGGCGGGGCCTATCATAAAGCCCAATCCGAATGCCACACCGATCATACCAAAATTCTGCGCTCTTTTTTCAGGCGGACTTATATCGGCAATATAAGCGCTGGCAGTGGTGAAGCTGGCTCCTGCTGCGCCCGAAAATATGCGGATGATATAAAGCCATACAATAGTGGGTGCATTGGCAAGCACCAAATAATCTACCCCAAAACCTAATAATGAAACCAATAAAACGGGCCTTCTTCCATATTTATCGCTTAATCCTCCTAAAACAGGCGAAAAGATAAATTGCATACCAGCATAAATGGTGGTTAGCCAGCCCCCATCTATAGAGGCATCGCTCACTGTACCATGTGTAAGCGACATAATAAGATCGGGTAATACGGGGATAATGATACCCCATCCGATAATATCTACCAGCAAGGTAACAAAAATAAATCCGAGGGCGGCGCTATGTTTCTTATGCAACATAATGTCGCGCCAAATGTAACAATTTCAAATTATCTATTTGTAAAAGATATATAACCCGTTCGGGCTTTTTTAATGGATACAGCCATTGGTAGGCACATTTTCTTTAAGTTTGCTCATCGAAAACAATCATTTTTTATGGCAGAGGATATCATTTTCAATTATATTGAAGAAGAACGCGAACGGCAAATGCGTGGATTGGAGCTTATAGCTTCGGAAAATTTTGTAAGTAATAATGTGATGAACGCCATGGGTTCGGTGCTTACCAATAAATACGCCGAGGGTTTACCCGGAAAGCGCTATTACGGTGGTTGCGAAGTGGTGGATAAAGTAGAGCAAACCGCTATTGACCGTGCCAAACAACTGTTTGGTGCCGAATGGGTTAATGTGCAGCCCCATTCAGGTGCACAAGCCAATGCTGCGGTGATGCTTGGTGTATTAAAACCAGGCGATAAAATATTAGGTTTCAATCTTTCCCACGGCGGTCACCTTACACATGGTTCGCCAGTTAATTTTTCAGGGAAATTATATCAACCCGTTTTTTATAGTGTAGAGCAGGAAACAGGCAGGGTGAATTATGATACGATTAGAGAGATTGCCGAAAAAGAAAAACCAAAACTGATTATTTGCGGGGCATCTGCCTATTCGAGAGATTGGGATTATAAGAAATTCCGCGAAGCAGCCGATGCCTGTGGCGCCCTGCTTATGGCCGATATAGCTCACCCCGCAGGATTGATTGCTAAAAAACTGTTAAATGATCCGCTCCAATATTGTCATATCGTAACCACTACCACGCATAAAACATTGCGTGGCCCACGTGGAGGGATGATTATGCTGGGTAAAGATTTCCAAAATCCGATGGGATTAACAACACCCAAAGGAGAAATACGCATGATGTCATCTATCCTTGATTCCGCTGTATTCCCTGGAACACAAGGTGGACCGCTGGAACATGTAATTGCAGGCAAAGCTATATCGTTCGCCGAAGATCTGACCGATGGTTTCGAAACCTATTGCAAACTGGTAATTGCCAACGCCAGGTTGATGGCAAAGTGTTTTATGGATAAAGGCTACAACATTGTATCAGGTGGAACCGATAATCATTGCATGCTGATTGACCTCCGCTCGAAAAACCTGACCGGTAAATTAGCTGAAAACACTTTAGTGGCAGCCGATATCACGGTGAATAAAAACATGGTTCCGTTTGATGATAAATCGCCGATGATAACTTCGGGAATCCGTATTGGAACTCCTGCCATTACTACACGGGGCATCACTGAAAAAGAAATTCCGCTCGTGGTTGAACTGATTGACGAAGCCCTGATGCACAATAGCGATGCACAAAAAATAAAAGCTGTGAGAGAGAAAGTCAATTCGTTGATGAAGAATTACGAATTGTTTGGGTGGTAAATAGCAATCGAGAGGTAAAATAAATTTATCATCTTCCCCCAAAGTCATTGACTAATTTGTATGGCATTTGCTATCCAAATTACTTTATAGCCAACCTGCAATTTTATTGCTCAGGGTTGTGATATGCCTACAAGTGCCTGGTTTTTAATATGTACTTAAGAATATAAATTTATATTTGCTATACATAAATCAAAAAAACCGTGAAGTAATGTGAAGCAAAAATTGGCAAGAAAAATTATACATTATTTCCCTTTCACTACGGGGACTCTGTTCTTGCCTTTGAATGCTACTATAAAAGCATCTTGAAACCCTTCTGTTCGTAGCTTTCTTTGCAGGTTTATGGCATCATCCAGTGAAGTGAAATGCCCGGCAGTGTATTTGTAAACAGCGTTATATAGATACATCTCTACATCAGGAGCATTTTTAAAATTTCCGGTATCCGTAGCCAGCGGCTTGGGCGAACTTGCTATTTGTACTTTATAAATTATTTTATTCGTATCGCTTACATTTGTCAGTTTCGGTGTAGAATCAACGCCCGCATTAGTAACAGAATCGAGATGCAGGTTTTGTATAGATGCCTTCATTTTACCTGCATTGTTGGGCACATTACTTTTCACAGGTTTTGCGGGAACTGTGTTTGTTGTAGTATCTTCTTCGGTAGCAGAATCGGGTTGTGCGTGGATGAGTTTAAAATCATTTTGATTAAATGCAACACCTTCTTTTTCGTCGATGTATTGTTGGAGAGCCAGGAATATAGACTCTGCAATTTTAGTTTGTCCCCGGTTGGAACCGATAAATGACTCTTCCTGCGGGTTAGTTAGAAAACCCATTTCGGTGAGTAAACTGGGCATGGTAGTTTTCCATAGCACTAAAAAGCCTGCTTGTTTTACGCCATTATCAATCCTTGTGGCATCACCCACATATTCTTTTTGAATTTTAGCAGCTAAATCAAGGCTTTGGGTAAGATATGCATTTTGGTACATGGCAAACAAAATATTGGCTTCATCGGAATTGGGGTCAAAGCCGCTATAGGTTTGCTTATAATCTTTTTCATAAAGGACAGATGAGTTTTCTCGTTTGGCAACTTCCAGGTTACCCTCTGATTTATAAAGTCCCATAACATAGGTGGCCGAGCCGTATTTGGTTTTATCGGGCGAGGCATTGCAGTGGACACAAATGAAAAAATCGGCATGGTTGCGGTTAGCAATAGCAGCGCGCTCATTCAGGGGAATAAACACATCGGTGGAGCGGGTATAGATAACCTTTACATTCGGATCGTTTTCCTCAATCAGGTGGCCGAGTTTAAGGGCAACAGAAAGGGCGACATCCTTTTCTTTATACCGTATGCCATGGCAACCGGGGTCTTTTCCGCCGTGCCCTGCATCAATAACTACTACCCATTTTTTCGCATCATGTGGCGGTAAAGGCTTTGCAATAGCTGAAATTAACAAAGTTTCACAAAAAACAAATGCGAGTAAGATGCGTTTAACAGGGTAATGTATACTTTTGTCAAGCATCTGGCAAAACTATTAATTCATTTTGCGCAATAATCTATTTCTCAAGCTTTTTATCCTCTTACCATTGTTAATAATGTGTATTAACAAGGGCGAGGCTGCTGTTATGGCCCCCCGCGATACGGCTAAAAAGGCTGTTGCGGCCAGGCCTAAAGCAACCAAAAAAGCGCCTATCGATGATAAGGTGGTATATCATGCCCGCGATTCCATGCGGTTAGATGCTGCAAACAAGAAAGTTTTTTTATACGGAGATGCTTCCGTAAAATATCAAGATTTGGAATTGAAAGCTGCTTATATAGACCTTTCTATGGACAGTAATATAGCTAATGCGCGTGGGGTGGAGGACAAAGACAGCGGGAAAGTTATTGGGAAGCCTGAATTTCACCAGGGGGCCGATGTGTTTTATGCGGATGTGATACGCTACAATTTTAAAAGTAAAAAAGGCCGGATAAATGATATCCGTACCAAAGAAGGAGAAGGATATGTGTTTGGGAAAATTGTGAAGAAAGATTCTGACGGAGTATATTACATGAAGAATGGTACCTATACTACCTGCAGCGAACCGGACCCCCACTTTTATATCATGGCTGTGAAACTTAAAGTTATTCCCCACGACCAGATAGTTACCGGCCCGGCTTGGATGGTGATAGAAGGAGTACCTACTCCGCTTGCTATTCCATTCGGGTTCTTTCCATTGGAACAGGGACGGCATTCAGGAATACTTATTCCCGCGTATGGGGTATCGGCATCACAGGGCTATTATTTGCAGAACGGAGGGTATTACCTGGGACTTAGCGACCATATTGATGTGCAATTGCGCGGAGATATTTATACATACGGAGGCTGGGCGCAGCGGGATATTATAAATTATAACCAGCGATACCAGTATAACGGTAGTGTTGTTTTTGGATATGCATTGGTTAAACAATCGGTAGAAGGTTCAACCAGTTATTCAAAAGAAGGCAGTTGGAATATTTCATGGACTAATCAGCAAGATCCCAAGGCAAGGCCCAACAGTACCTTTATGGCGAGTGTAAATGCGGGCAGTACGAACTATTACACCAATACTTCATATAATCCTACTACCTTTTTAACTAATACACTTTCGTCCAATGTGTCTTTTTCGCAAAATTTCCAGGGAACGCCGTTTCACCTTACGGCCAGTGCTGACAATTCAGAAAATACCATTAACCACTCGGTAGTTGTTGATCTGCCGGTACTCACTTTTTCGGTAGACAGGATATTTCCGGCCAAATGGTTTCAATCGGACGATGCAGTCGTTAACCCTAATAAGTGGTATAACAATGTTTCATTTAACGTTACCACTTCTGCCAAAAACAGTATATCTACCGTAGATAGCCTTTTATTTAAACCGCAAACTTTGCAACACATGCAAAACGGAGTAACTACTACTATTCCGCTCTCCGGTAATTTTAGGGTATTCCGTTATTTTACCGTTACTCCTTCATTTAATTTAACGTCTACCCAATATTTTCAAACTATACGGGAAAAAAATTGGAATAAGCAGGATAGTGCGGTAATTACCGATACGGTACAAGGCTTCCAAATGTTTAATACCTACAATGCAAACGTAACATTAAGTACCAATGTGTATAGTATGTATAGCCTGGGCATTCACAGGGCAATCACCATCCGCGATGTGCTTTACCCGAGCATCGGTTTCACCTATCAGCCCGACTTCAGTTCGAGTGCCTATAATTATTTTCAGAATGTTGTCTACGACCAGTATGGGCATACGCAACGTTATTCTATCTTCCAGGATGGGATTTATGGGGGACCTTCGGCAGGCAAGCAGGAAGCCATCAATTTTTCATTGGCCAATAATATCGAGATGAAAGTACGGCAACACACTGATTCGGGCGTGGTTTACAAAAAAGTGAAATTGCTCGAAAGGCTTTCGCTTTCTACCAGCTATAATACCGTAGCCGACAGTTTTAGATGGGGCGGCATTTCAGTAGGGGCCACTACCACATTATTTAAAAAACTGGCAGTTAATTATAACGGAACGATTGACCCGTATAAAATGAATGCTTATGGCGAAAATATAAATCAGTTGGTATGGGACAACGGCCAGGTGGGAAGATTTGTAAACAACACGCTTACACTTTCTACTACACTTACACCGGGTAGTTCAAAGCAACAGACACAGACACAAGGACAGCAAAATCAGACCGGGCAGACAAATAATAACAACAACAATTCAAAAGGAGTTCAATTTACATCGCCCGACCAGTATTTTGATTACATCCAAAACAGGCCCGCTTATTATGCCCCGCTCGAACTAAGTCAGTGGTCGATTACGATGAACTACAGTATTTCAAATGCTGTGAATGTGGGTACTAATTCGGCCAATAATAGTTTGCAAGGGATAACGGTTAACATGAGTGCCCAAGTGACCAAATATTGGTATGCCAGCATTTATACGGGCTACGATTTTGTGGGACATCAGTTTACATCCACCTCCATTTCTGCTAAAAGAGATATGCACTGCTGGGAGCTTATATTTAATACCATTCCGTTTGGGTTCCACCAGGATTTTTCGGTAGAAGTGCACGTAAAATCCTCCGTATTGCAAGACCTTAAACTTACCCGTCAGCGTAGTTGGGAAGATACTCAGCAATACCAATGATAACCTGTCCATACGTGCCGTCTTTTTGCTAATATTGCAATCATAATAAACCCGTAACAGATGAAAACATTTTTTGGTTCGATGCTTGGCTCTTTTTTGGGCGCGATTATAGGCCTTGTCATTATTTTCTTCATTATGGTTGGCCTAGTTGCCGGCATCATGAAGTCTGTTAAAACGAAATCGGTGGAACATATCAGCGATAACTCCATATTGGAGCTTAAATTAGATTACCACATATTGGAACGTACCCCCGAATCTCCCTTCAATTTTGATTTTGATGATAATGCCCCAACACGCGAAACAGCAGGGCTCAGCGATATTATAGCATCTATCCGCCATGCTGCAACCGATAGCAAGATTAAAGGCATATACCTTAATTTGGGTGATATTCCCGCAGGTATTTCAACGGTAGAAACTATCCGCAAGGAATTGAAGAATTTCAAAACTTCTTCCGGCAAGTTCATTATCGCCTACGGTGTGGGTTATTCGCAAAAATCCTATTACCTGGCTTCGGTTGCTGATAAGATTTATTTATATCCTGAAGGCGAAATATTCCTCAAAGGACTTTCGGTTGAATTGATGTTTTATAAGAATGCGTTGGATAAGTTGGGTATACAAATACAAGTGTTCCGCCATGGAAGATTTAAAAGCTTTGTAGAACCTTACATAATGGATAAAATGAGTCCTGATAATAAGTTGCAATTGCGCGGGTTAATTTCTTCCATTTGGGGTGACATGCTTTCATCTATTGCCGATTCAAGACATTTGACAGTAGATGCATTGAACCTGATGGCAGACAGCCTAAGTATAAGTTCGGCTCACGAGGCGCTAAGCCATAAATTGGTAGATAGCTTGCTTTATCCCGATCAGGTAAAATCTGAATTGAAAAGCCTGGCTAAAATGGAAATAAGTAAAAAAGATAACGAAGTTAATTTTGTGGGTATAGATGAATACAGACGCAGTTTCAGCGAAGCAAATTTCGGTTCAAGAAAGATAGCTATTATTTATGCAAATGGCGATATCATTCAAGGGCAGGGAGATGATGAAACCATTGGTTCTACCAGGATTTCCAAAGCCATTAACCAGGCCCGCCTCGATCCTGATGTAAAAGCTATTGTGTTGCGCGTTAATTCGCCCGGCGGCGATGGAATTGCTTCCGACATTATATGGCGGGAAGTAGAATTGGCTAAAAAAGATAAGCCTGTGATCGTTTCCATGGGCGATTATGCAGCATCGGGAGGATATTATATTGCGTGCGCAGCTTCTGAAATTGTTGCAGAACCAACTACTATAACAGGTTCCATTGGTGTTTTTGGTTTATTGCCTAACGCTAAAGGATTGCTTGAAGATAAACTCGGCATTACTACGGATACGGTAAGCACCAATACCCACTCAGCAGCTCCTTCACTCGCTTACCCGTTAGAAACCCGGGAGGCTGTTGTATTGCAAAATGCCATAGAAGATTTTTATCATACTTTCCTAAGCCGTGTGGCAGAAGGCAGAAATATGAGCATTGCCAATGTTGATACCATTGGACAGGGTAGGGTGTGGAGCGGTGCACAAGCTATAAAAATTGGCCTCGTCGATACGCTCGGCTCATTAAAAGTAGCTATAAACATAGCTGCCAGAAAAGCCAACCTGGGTACCGATTACGGTATTGAAGAATTGCCACATCAATTGAATCCACTCCATAAGTTGCTAAAGAATTTCACCAATACTTCTGCAGAGTCTTTATTGAAAGGAAAATTAGGCGACTTCTTCAAGCCGGTAAGCGATATTACCAAGCTACAAGATTTGAAAGGAGTGCAAGCAAGAATGCCCTATGAGTTGACTATTCAATAACCCGATTTGATTATTTGATAATTGTGATGTTATTTTGCAGCCTCTTATCAAATTAGTAAATTATTAATCACCAAAATTAAATACCTATGAAACCACTTGTTGGAATATTAATGGGAAGCGCATCTGACCTACCCTTAATGAAAGAAGCAGCTAAAGTGCTGGAAAGTTTTGAAGTGCCTTTTGAGATCAATGTGCTCTCAGCACATCGTACACCTGATAAGGCATTGGAATATGCACGTACTGGCCTGGAAAGAGGCTTGAAAGTGTTTATAGCTGGAGCAGGAGGCGCTGCTCACCTTCCGGGTGTGGTGGCTGCTATGACTCCATTGCCCGTGATTGGTGTTCCGGTTAACTCAAGTAATTCCATTAAAGGGATTGATTCATTATTATCCATAGCACAAATGCCGGGCGGTGTTCCTGTTGCAACTGTTGCCATTGACGGCGCCATGAATGCAGGTATATTGGCCGTGCAAATTATTGCTACAGGCGACCCTGAATTGCAAAAGAAAATGATAGAATACAAAGAAAACCTGAAACAGAAAATCTATAAATCGGCAGAAGAAACACAAAAGCTGGATTTTAAATTCCAGGTGAAGTAGACAATGAGTCTATGACCCTAATAGATCTCTCTCATACCATCAATCCTGATATTTCTGTTTTTCCTGGAACGGAGAAACCTGTTTTTGAGAGAAAGGAAATTGAAGGATATCCCGAAGTGAAGATTACCATGTACACGCACACGGCTACACACATGGATGCACCGATACATATTATTAAAGGGGCAAGGACATTAGATGAATTGCCCCTTGATAAATTTGTAGGCAAGGCTATGGTAATTGATTGCAAACACCTAAGGGAAAATCAAATCAGCAAAGAGTTTCTGTTACCATTCGAAGACAGGATTAAGAAGGTAGAATTCATTTTATTTAATTCAGGATGGGATTCCAAATGGAAAACGCATGCCTATTTTGAAGACTTCCCAACGTTAACTGCTGAAGCAACCGAGTGGCTCACACAATTCAAATTGAAAGGTATCGGCCTTGATTCTATTTCCTTGGACCCGGTTGCTGATATGAATTTGCCCAATCATAAAATTGTACTGGCAAAAGAAATATTGATTATCGAAAACATGACTAACTTGGATAGCTTGCCTGCTGGTGAATTTATGTTCCAATGCTTTCCCTTAAAGATAGAAAAAGCAGATGGTTCCCCTGTAAGGGCTGTGGCTATGATTGGACAAATAATTACTATTTTGGAGAGTAACATCATAAATAACGTATAGATAACCTATGTCTTTTTCAAAATGGAGTATACTAGGGGTAATCGTATTTACTATTCTTTGTACTGCACTTAGGGTAATTGCCATAGGGTGGATATTGTTCTTCTTTTTTTGGATTGTAATTCCGTATTATATAATTCATCTCCTGGGGCAATTTATAACGGTATTTGGAAAGAATGTTACCCGAAAACAGAAATACCTTGTTTGGGGTTCAACAGCAGCACTACTTATTATTACACTTACTCAATTTGATTGTGATGATAGCGGGAATTATTATTTGGTTGATGTAGCAAGGGCAGTTCTATTTAAAAGTACCCTTTTACCCAGGCATAATATAAAGGCTGCTTTAATAGGTATAAGTATTCTGGTGGCAATTACTGACGTAACAATAAATATCTACCTTTTGGAGCAAGCTTATAGAAAGAGAAAAGCCAGGACCTCCGGAATAATTGGAACAGGGCAATCAGATAGCCGCTAAAACCCTATCTTTGTCTTACTGAGGCTAGAATCACCATGAATGTTATACGCAGTTTTCTTCCCCGCTGGTCAATACTTCTTATAGATGTATTTTTCTGTTTTTGTTCCCTTACACTGGCGTACCTGCTAAGGTTCAACTTTAATATTCCTGCTTCCGAACTTACAAGCTTTATATATGTGTTCCCATTTGTTTTAATCATCAGGGGGCTTAGTTTTTACATTACCGGAACCTATAGAAACATTATCCGCTACATGGGTTCGCGCGATGTGGTGCAAATGGTGCTGATACTTTCATCGGTAAGCGTATTTTTTGCCCTCTCCAATATCGTACTGTATTTTACACCAGTAAAGCACTTCATAGTGCCGTATTCTATTATTATAATTGAATGTTTTTCATCCGCTTTTATATTAATCGCTATCCGGATGATTTATAAAGGTATCTACTCCGAAGCTACCAGTTCTTCTAAAAACAGGCAAAACATTATTATATATGGTGCCAATGATGCGGGGCTTATTACCAAACGCGCCGCAGACCAAGATGCAGATGCTAATTATGAGGTGATTGCTTTTTTAGATGAGAATAGAAAAAATTGGGGCAAGCGCTTAGAGGGTGTTACCATTTATCCTCCTGCCCGGTTAAAGAAATTGCTGGAGGATAATAATGTTGTCAATTTGATTCTTTCTACTCCTGATATATCATATGAGCGTAAAAATAAAATGACAGACATTTGCCTTGCTCATAACACCAAGGTGTTAAGTGTGCCATCGATAAACCATTGGATAAACGGAGAGTTTAGTTTCAGGCAAATCAGGAATGTTCACATTGAAGATTTATTGGGACGCGACCCCATTGTATTGGATAAAGACAAGATAGAAGCGCAGTTAAAAGACAAAACAATATTGATAACAGGCGCTGCCGGTTCAATAGGCAGTGAAATAGTGCGACAAATTATTCCCTATAAGCCGGCCAAACTTGTATTGGTTGATCAATCTGAATCGGCTCTTTATGAACTCCAGTTGGAAATAATGGAAGGAATAAGTAAAGACTTATCCCTTACCCCGTATCCCTCACCACTAATCAAAGTTTACCTTGCAGATATATGCAACCAGGAACGTATGGAGACTGTTTTTAACGATACACATCCGCAAATAGTTTTTCATGCAGCAGCCTATAAGCATGTGCCGGTGATGGAGGAGAACCCCGTGGAGGCGGTGAATGTAAATGTAACAGGCACCCGTATACTGGCTGATCTTTCCGTTAAGTATGGGGTAGGTACTTTTGTAATGGTATCTACCGACAAGGCCATTAACCCGACGGGGGTAATGGGCGCTTCTAAACGCATTGCCGAAATATATGTACAAGCATTGAGTGCGAAAGAAAAAACCAGGTTCATTACAACCCGGTTTGGAAATGTACTCGGTTCAAATGGTTCGGTTATACCTCGTTTTAAACAACAAATAGAAAAGGGCGGACCTGTTACCATTACCCATCCGGAAATTACCCGGTTCTTTATGACCATACCCGAATCGTGCCAGTTGGTGTTAGAAGCCGGGGCCATAGGTAATGGGGGAGAGGTGTTTGTTTTTGATATGGGCCAATCGGTAAAAGTGCTTGATCTTGCCAGGAAAATGATTCAACTTTCGGGGCTTGTTTTAGATAAGGATATCAAAATTATATATACGGGTCTGCGTCCGGGGGAGAAACTCTATGAAGAACTGCTGCATACTTCGGAAGATACATTACCTACCCATCATCCCTTGATTATGATAACCAAAGTAAGGGAATATGACCTGGGTACCATATCTACTTATATAGATGACCTTGTGGAGCTTACGGCTTCAAAAGATGATATGAAAATTGTAAGCAAGATGAAACAAATTGTACCTGAATACATCAGCAATAATTCTGTTTTCGAAGAGTTGGATAAGAAAACATCTGCGCAAAAAGCATAAATCTGTACCATTTTTTTCGGGGTGCAGCGATTTTATTTCCCTTCTTCAAAAAATTGCAATCGGGTTTTGTAACAATTTGGATTGTTTAATAGAAAAATAGTTCAAACATGGTAAGCCATTGAAGGTCATGCGTCATCGGGAAGGCTTGTATTTATTGGCATTTACAACAACATAGGCGGTCAAGCCCAATAGTATAAACTACTATAAATATTTTTGAATTATCAACCGGTTTTTTCCCTTCGGATGAAAAAAAATATTTTTCCATTTTTCGTTCTGACTTATGAAATTATTCTTTATCATTGCCGAAGAATTCAATAATAAGGAAAATTCGTCGTCTCTGAAAAAGCCTGAATTTATTGGTATTCTCAAGTGGCATAAATGGAAACAAAAATCACATACAGATTATTTTTTACGAGGATGAGAGATTTCTCATACCGTAATTCAAATGATTTGTTTTCCTTTGCAGCCCCAAAATTTAAGCAGTAAAAATTAACTTATAATAACGTAACATAGTACATAACTATATATCCCCTCGTCTTCGCTAATGGAAAAATCGCATCTTAAAATTTGGGAACACTGTCTGGACATTATCAAGGATAATGTTACCCCACAAAGTTTTAAGACGTGGTTTGAACCCATTAAGTCGGTTAGGTTAGCTGACCAAGTACTTACCATACAAGTTCCCAGCCAGTTTGTATTCGAATATTTGGAAGAACATTATATAGGACTACTTAAAAAGGCCCTCAAAAGGGAATTAGGTCCCGATTCACGGTTAGAATATAGTATTGTTATGGAAAACAATCGGAACTCTAAGCCGTATAATATAAAGTCGCCCAGCACCAACAAGCAAGCTGCAAAATCGCAGCCCGTTACTATGCCGATAGATATTAATAAGAATCCTATACGTAACCCATTCATCATTCCCGGGTTAAAGAAAATGGATATTGCACCCCAACTCAATCCTGCTTACTCGTTTGAGAATTTTATCGAAGGCGATTGCAACCGCCTGGCACGTTCTGCCGGCTTTGCAGTAGCTCAAAAACCGGGTGGCACTTCGTTCAACCCTTTGTTTATATATGGAGGAGTTGGCTTAGGAAAAACACATTTGGCACATGCCATTGGATTGGAAATTAAAAATACTTCTCCGAATAAAACGGTTCTTTATTTATCATCGGAAAAGTTTACCACCCAGTTTATTGATGCCACCAAGAACAACACCCAAAATGATTTCATCAACTTCTACCAGATGATTGATGCCTTGATTGTGGATGATGTTCAATTCCTGGCTAAGAAAGAAAAGACACAAGACGTATTCTTCCATATATTCAACCACCTACATCAAAACGGCAAGCAATTGGTATTTACCTGCGATAAGCCACCGGTGGAAATTGAAGGTATGGAACAACGCTTACTATCCCGTTTTAAATGGGGACTATCAGCTGACTTGCAAATACCGGGCTTGGAAACACGCATAGCTATATTGAAAAAGAAAATATATATGGAAGGCCTCGACATATCGGATGATGTGGTAGAATACCTGGCCTATAGCATCAATAGCAATGTGCGCGAACTGGAAGGAGCATTAATTTCATTAGTTGCCCAATCATCGCTCAACAAGAAATCTATTACGCTGGAACTTGCCAAGCAAATGATTGACAAGTTTGTGAAGAACACTGCCCGCGAAGTATCTATAGATTATATTCAAAAGGTAGTGTGCGATTATTTTGGTCTTCCTATCGATATGATTAAATCGAAGACCCGTAAGCGCGAAGTAGTACAGGCCCGCCAAATTACCATGTACTTTGCCAAGAGCTTTACTAAATCATCTTTGGCGAATATTGGTATGCAATGTGGTGGCAAAGACCACGCTACCGTTCTCCACGCATGCAAAACGGTTAACAACCTTATTGATACCGATAAGCGTTTCAAAGCTTACATTGTAGAGCTTGAAAAGAAGATTACCCTTTCGAATTACCAGTAAGAATTAGCATTTCTCGAGTAACGGAATTCTCTGTAAAAATAATTATTGTTATTTTTACGGGTACTTGTTGTGGCCAATTAGATTAACTAATGTCGATCGAGAAAAATAATAAAACTTATCTATACAAAAGAATAGTAAGGGCCAAGCTATATATTGATGAACATTACATAGAGGATATCGACATGGATGGCATAGCTGGTGAAGCGTGCTTATCTAAATTCCATTTTCTTAGGTTATTTAAACAAATCTATGGCCTTACCCCACATAAATATGTAACCTCATTACGGATAAATAGAGCAAAGGAATTATTGAGGAATGGCATTGCTATTTCTGATACGTGTTATTCCTTAGGGTTTGAAAGTTTAAGTTCATTTACTAAGCTATTTAAGCGGTACTCAGATGTTAATCCATCCATCTATTCCGCGAAAGCTAAAGATATTAACCGACAGATTGCCGCAGCACCACTTAACTTTGTACCTCAATTCTATATAGAATACTTGCATTGGGATAAATAGCAATTTTGAACAAATACGGGATGCAGGCTTCTTTTACATTTGCAGCAAAAAATAAATTATGATTACCAGACTATCCCACGTGAGTTTTTTTGTTCTTGACCAGGAAAAAGCAAAAGATTTTTATGTAAATAAACTGGGCTTTGAAATTCGAAAGAATGTGCAGATACCTGGTCAAGGTACCTGGCTATTAGTTGCGCCTAAAGGACAGAATATTGAGATTACCCTTATACCTGTTACCTTCGAAATGATGTTTAAAAAGGATACCGCCCAAAAACTGGAAGAGCTTATAAAAGCAAAAGCCTTTGGATACGGGGTTTTTGAGTGTAAAGACATTTTTGCTACTTGTGAAGAGCTTAAAAGCAAGGGAGTTGTATTTTTAAAAGAACCTATACCGGGAAGCATGGAACCGCAAGCAATATTCCAGGATGATTCAGGCAATTTTTTAGGGCTATGCCAGGCAAGCAAGTAGTAGAATGACCAGAGAAGAGAAAGTTGCATTCTACACTAAAATGGTAGAAACAAACCCCAAAGCAGAATTAAAGGGAGACACAATTCCATATACTTCATTGAATGGGAATATGTATAGTTACTTATCTAAAGATGATGTTATTGCCCTCCGGCTTTCGGAAGATGACCGGAATGAATTCCTGAAGAAGTATAAGAGCCAGTTGATGGTCGCATACGGAATTATACAAAAAGAATATGTGGTAGTGCCCGACAGCCTGTTAAAGAAAACGGATGAATTGAAGCACTATTTTAACCTAAGCTATAAGTATGCGAGCTCGTTAAAAGTAAAACCATCCAAGAAAAAATAAAACCTGCAACTATGAAAAATAATATCATGAAAAGTAGCATTGCTTTATTAGTCGGGCTTATCACCATATTTGTATTGTCAATCGGTACAGATATGGTATTGGAAAAAGCAGGGTATATGCAAATAGAACCATTTAGTTTTAATAGCAACGGAATAATAGCTCTCGTTCTAATATGCAGAACCGTTTATTTTATACTTGGAGGCTATCTTACTGCTGGGTTAGCACCCACCCGGCCTATGCTTCATGTGATGATAATAGGCATTGTAGGACTTTTGATGAATATTGCCGGAGCTATAAGTCTGTGGAACAACGTACCGCATTGGTTTCCTGTTTCAATTATCCTGCTTTCTTATGCAGGCGTTTGGTTGGGGGGTAAACTAAAAACCTCCATCGTTTGAGAATTAAATTCAATTGTTTCCGGTTCCCCCCTACATCATAGGGTTAGTTGATTTTCCATAGTTAAAGGCTAAATGATAATTGCTTCATGTCTGCCGGAGATGAACTCCGTTCGGACGGGGATAGAGGCGGAACCTCACAGTCCGCCCAGGCGGACGAGGAGTTTGAGCCGATAGCCCGACGGCTTGGTTATCAGCCGGCACGCCCAAATAAACCCATAAAACTGACATTTTGTCCTTTTGGGTCTCCATTTGACACATTTTGGCACAGTAGTTGATAGGTATACTATAGAAATAAATAATAAACCGAAAACTAATACTCATTATGAGCAAAATCATTGGAATAGACTTAGGAACAACCAACTCCTGTGTGGCAGTAATGGAAGGTAGCGAACCGACCGTAATAGCCAACAGCGAGGGCAGGCGTACAACCCCTTCTATTGTTGCCTTTGTAGAAAATGGCGAACGTAAAGTGGGAGACCCTGCCAAAAGACAGGCGATAACCAACGCCAAAAAGACCGTGGCCTCTATTAAGCGTTTCATGGGTCATAACTTCAACGAAGTGACCGAAGAAGCTAAGAGGGTACCCTATACGGTGGTAAATGAAAACAACACTCCCCGTGTACAAATTGACGACCGTAAATTCTCTCCACAGGAAATATCGGCTATGATTCTTCAAAAAATGAAGAAGACCGCTGAAGATTACCTGGGACATGAAGTAACCGAAGCCGTTATTACCGTACCGGCATACTTTAACGATGCACAACGCCAGGCAACCAAAGAAGCCGGTGAAATTGCGGGCCTTAAAGTTCGTCGTATTATCAACGAACCTACTGCAGCCGCATTAGCTTATGGCCTTGACAAGAAACATAAAAATATGAAGATCGCTGTGTTCGACTTAGGTGGTGGAACATTCGATGTATCTATATTAGAATTGGGCGATGGCGTGTTTGAAGTAAAATCAACCAACGGTAACACCCACTTAGGTGGTGATGACTTCGATCAAAAGATTGTAGACTGGCTGGCTGATGAATTCAAGAAAGATGAAGGCCTGGACCTCCGCAAGGATCCTATGGCTTTGCAACGTTTGAAAGAAGCCGCTGAAAAAGCTAAGATCGAACTTTCCAGTTCTACCTCTACCGAAATCAACCTGCCTTATATTATGCCGGTTGACGGTATGCCTAAGCACTTGGTAAAAACCTTATCGAGGGCTAAATTTGAACAACTGTGTGATAGCCTTATACAAGCATGTCTTCCTCCTTGCGAAAAAGCAATGAAGGATGCAGGGCTTAAGAATAGCGACATCGACGAAGTAATATTAGTAGGTGGTTCTACCCGTACCCCTGCCATACAAGCTATTGTAGAAAAATTCTTCGGCAAGGTGCCTAGTAAAGGTGTAAACCCTGACGAAGCTGTAGCCGTAGGCGCTGCTATACAAGGCGCTGTGCTGACAGGTGAAATTAAAGACGTGTTATTGCTCGACGTAACCCCACTCTCATTAGGTATCGAAACCCTCGGAGGCGTGTTCACCAGATTAATTGAATCGAACACTACCATACCTTCCAAGAAATCAGAAACATTCTCTACCGCTGCCGATAATCAACCTTCGGTTGAAATACACGTGCTGCAAGGTGAACGCCCGATGGCAAAAGATAACCGTAGCATTGGCCGTTTTGTATTGGATGGTTTGCCACCAGCTATGCGTGGCACACCTCAAATTGAAGTAACCTTCGATATTGATGCCAACGGAATACTGAATGTATCGGCTAAGGATAAAGCAACCGGCAAAGCACAACACATCCGCATTGAAGCAAGCTCTGGTTTGAGTGAAGCTGAAATTAAGAAGATGAAAGAAGAAGCTGCTGCCAATGCTGAAAGCGATAAGAAGGCTAAAGAAGAAACCGACAAAGTAAATGCTGCTGATGCCCTTATCTTCCAAAGCGACAAGCAACTGAAAGATTATGGCGACAAACTATCGCAAGATAAGAAAGAAGCCATAGTGAAAGCCTTGAGTGACTTGAAAGATGCACATAAGGAAAAAGACCTCGCCAAGATAGATGCGAGTATGGCCGTACTTAACACTGCATGGCAAAATGCCTCGGAAGAAATGTACAAGGCTGCACAAGAAAAAACACCCGGCGCTGATGGTGGACAACCACATGCCGATGGCGGACAACCCGGTGGTGATAATACACAACCCGGAAACGATAAAGAAGTAACGGATGTGGACTTTGAAGAAGTGAAAGACGATAAGAAGTAAACAAACCTCAATAAGAAAACCCTCGCAGAAATGCGGGGGTTTTTAGTTTAAAAAGTTATAACTATAAATTATATTTTACCATGAGCAAAGAATATGAAGAAAAATACAAATTATTTGAACGGAGTATAGACAAAATTGAACTTAAATTCCTAGATACATTTAAGAATAGAACACCTCCATTAAATAAACTTCGGTATTATATTATTATCGGTCCTGAAAAGAGTTGGGAAAGGACTATTGAAATAATTATAGATGACAGGATACAGGGAGAAATACGAGATATTATTAGGACTGAAGAACGAAAAATATTTTCGTAAATCCGATAGCGAAAGATTACATAGTTAACAAATAACCCCATCGGGGTTACCTGTTTGTAGCTAATCCACAACATCGAAAACCAACCCGCCGTCTGCCGCGGGTGCGATATCTACACGAATTCTTGGGCGGGAAATGTAACAGGTTGCATTTGTTTGCTACTAATAGGCCGCCCCGAAGGGGCTGAAATCACAATTATATTCAGTCATTGACTTTTAGAAAATACGCTATTCTGTGCCCTATTTTTGCAGTATGAAAAACGCCTTGTTTTTATACTGTTTAAGTCGGAAGATTCAGTTTTTTGTGCTGTCATTTTATATGTATTTATATTATTTAAATATAAATTTCCTCGTAATGTGTTCACTACCAGGCAGTGTTAATAACCGAAATCATAGTTATTTTATAGTATTCTATATTATTTCCATATTATTTTCTATAGTTATTCATAGTTATTTTCAGCCCTACCTGAATGGAGAAAACCTAATAATTTCATACCTTTGTATAAAGAAAAGTAAAATGAGCGTTGTAGTGGTAAAAATGAAAAACGAACAAAACACTTCCTTGCTGAAGAAGTTCATCGGTATTTTAAATGAAAAAGCCGAAGTAATCAGCGATGAGGAGTATAGAGATTCGATGTTTGCTAAGTTATTGGAGGAAGGAAGAAAATCAAAATTGTTGTCTTCTGCGCAAGCAAAAAAAGAATTAAAGAAGCGTGGAATTAACGTTTAGGAATTCCTTTTTTCGCGACTTTGACCAAATCGACAGCATAGCTCCCGGTCGTGAAATTGAAAAGCTAATCCATAAAATCTCGGAAGCTAGTAGTGTTTCATCTATACCCAGAATGAAGCAACTTAAGCACACCCGGCAATTTCAGTATAAAATAGAACTAAAAGTTCAAACCAAAGTGTATTGGATACTTTGCGATGTCTACGCTAATAGGATAGAATTTATCCGAATCAAATCAGAAACTTGGTGCAAAGCTAATTTATAGATTTACCCATTCTGAGCCTTATGCCGCAGGTAGTGGTCCATCAAAACTAAAGCTGCCATAGCATCTACAATAGGTACTGCACGGGGCAATACACAAGGGTCGTGGCGGCCTTCTACTTTTAATTTGGTGGCTTTTCCCGAACGGGTAACAGTATCTTGTTCCAATGCAATACTTGCTACGGGCTTAAAGGCTACCCTAAAATGGATATCCTGTCCTGTACTTATTCCGCCCAGTGTTCCACCGGAGTTATTGGTTTTGGTGGTTATTTTACTCAAAGCCCCTTTAGGGGTTTGGGGCAAAAATTCATCATTATGTTCACTACCACGCATCGTAGAGCCCTCAAACCCCGAACCAATATCAAAACCTTTTACGGCATTAATGCTTAACATGGCTTTACCCAAATCAGCAGGCAGTTTATCAAATACAGGTTCTCCCAATCCCGCAGGTACATTACGAATCAGTCCGTGAATGATTCCACCTACTGAATCACCTTCTTTGCGAACTTGTTCGATAAGTTTCAACATTTTATCTGATGCGCCTTTGTCGGGGCATCTTACGAGGCTGGCATCAATGGCTTTAGCAGTGACTTTGTCCATCGCAATGCTACTGCTTACAGTTCCTACTTGCAGTACATGACTTAGAAATTGTACTCCGCATTTTTCTGCTAAATATTTTTTTGCAATAGCTCCTGCTGCTACCCGCGCCAATGTTTCCCTTGCCGATGCTCTTCCGCTGCCTCTCCAATCGCGTATGCCATATTTCAACTCATAGGTATAATCGGCATGAGAAGGGCGGTAAAGGTCTTTTAACTTTTCATAGTCGGAAGACTTGGCATCTTTATTATAAGCTATCAGCATAATAGGTGTGCCGGTAGTTTTTCCATTAAACACTCCCGAAAGAATGTGAATGAGATCGGCTTCATTGCGGGTGGTAGTAATCTTGCTTTGTCCGGGTTTGCGACGATCTAAATCCGGTTGAATATCTTTTTCCGAAAGGGCTAATCCGGGGGGACAGCCATCTACAATCACACCGATAGCTTCTCCATGCGATTCGCCGAAAGTTGTGATGCGAAAGAGTTGTCCGAATGAATTGCCCGGCATGATGGTTTAATAGGATTGTAAAGTTATAAAGTTTATTTGCTTCGCGATACCTGCTTGTTGCGGCTTGCTATTTTCTTTAATAAATCAGCTTCAGTAAGCATTCCAGGGGCTATGTTTTTCTCTCCTTTCATGGTCACGTATGCAATACAACTGCCCAATGTAGGGAAAGTAAACCGTGTTATCTCTCCTTTTTTTCCCATCCCGATTACAACTAGTTTTTCGTCTTCTTCTTTTTGTTTCAGTAGTACGGCTAATGTTACTATATCTTCCTGGTCGTCTACAAAAGTGGCTATTTTGATTATGGCGGGTTTAAGCAAACGCATTTCATCAAGAGTATCTAACAAATCATATATGTCGGGTGTTTCCTGGTGTTCGTGGTAAGACAAAATCAGGCGCTTTTTATCTTTTACACTTAACTCTTTCAGTACCGGATTGCGATACGATATATCTACATAAGTAAATCCCGACGAAAAAGCTGCATGCAGAATTTGTCTTTGTTTAGCAGGTGTTCCGGTAAATAGTCCACCTTCTTTCTTATGTCGCAACGTGAATATGGATGGCACCTTCACAAGGCCTTTGAGTATGGGTAGATCGTCTATGTTGAAGTCGTGTATTGAATCGGCCCGCAACTCCACCATAGCAGCAGATTTCTGTACTTTTTTTAGGTTTTGCACAAAAGTCGTCAGGTCTTCCCCTTGCACAACGGTACATATTTCGAACTCTCTTGTCATATCTGTAATGCCGCTCTCATAGCTTGTTCCGGAGCTTTTAGCCCGGTGTATAATTCAAATTGTAACATACCTTGCTGTAATAACATCTCTAATCCATCTACGATAGTGGCATTTTTCTGTTTAGCTAAATTAAGCAATTGCATGTTTCCTTTTTTGTAGTTCACGTCAAATACTATATGCTTATCAGTAATCCCTGTGCCCGTGAGAGGACTATTGTCATCTTCTCTTCCGATGGGCGTGGTATTGATAATGATATCTGAATTATAAGCTTCTTCGCGCTTATCCCAGGGATATGCTTTGCAACCAAATTTATTTGCAATTTCAGAGGTCGTATGTGTATTTCTTCCAAAGATTCTTATCTCGCAACCTTCTTTTGAAAGGCCATAACATATAGCCCGTGCAGTTCCGCCAGAGCCTAACATGGCTACTTTTTTATTTTTTAGAGAAGTGTTTTTTTTCAATGCATTCATTGCCCCCTGCCAATCGGTGTTGTAGCCTTTTAATTTGCCATCTGTATTTATGACTGTATTAACTGCTCCAATTTTTCGGGCGGTTTCATCAACCTCATCAAGGTATTTTAAAATAGCTTCTTTATGCGGAATAGTAACCGCAAATGCAGCAATATTCGATGCACGTAAATCATGTTGCATAGCGTTTTCGAGATCCTCCGATTTAATTTGTCGGGGAAGAAAAATATATTGCGAATCGATGCCTAAAACTTTATAGGCTGCATTGTGCATAGCAGGAGACAGAGAATGCGAAACCTTGTCTTTAATTACTAGACAGGTTTTGGTTAAGATATCTCTGGACAATATTTTTGTTATTAATTCAGTAATTTTTTCTGGACTGAAATTATCAGTTTCTATTATTGCATCTGCATATTTTTCATATAGCGGTCGCCTTTGTGCATAGAGTTGCTTGGCTTTTTCAATGTCGTTAAACAAAGGTCGTGTAACCTCGTTCTCTATACGCTTCACAATAGTTTTGAAGGAAGCAGACAGGAAAATGACGGTACTATTTTCTTTTAACGCCTCCATGCTTTCTGAATGTACAATAGCACCCCCTCCGTAAGAGATTATGCTATTGCTTTGTTTAGCAAGGTCATGGAGGACTTCTTTTTCCAATTCCCTAAAATGGTTTTCTCCTCTTTTTTCAAATATTTCGTTCACATTGCTGAGTCCGGAACGCTTGATAATTTCATTATCAGTCTCTATAAGAGTTAATTGCAGCTCTAGTGCTAAAAGCTTGCCAACAGTAGTTTTTCCAGCACCCATAAAACCTATGAGTACTATGTTGGGTAAGTCATTTTCCATCTCAAACTTTACTCCTGCTTCTTTGAGAGTATTCCAAAAATCAGGAAAGGATTTGTTAACTACTTCCGGCGATTCTATTTGCAAATCTTTAACCCTTGCGCCTGCTATAGCAAATGCCATAGCCATGCGGTGGTCATTATGTGTATGAATAAATGCACCCTTTGGATTTCCACCATGAATAGTAATTTGTTCTCCATCCGTGCTGCATTCAATACCCATTTTAGTTAGCTCTTTTTGTAATGCAGAGAGCCGCTTGGTTTCTTTTAATTCAAGATTTTTGAGGCCTTTCAAATTGGTTGTGCCTTTGGCAAATGCAGCTACTACAGCCAATGTTTGCGCCACATCTTGCATATTTTTCATGTCAGCATCGATGCTGCGTAATTCTTTTGGTCCGGTGACTTCTATATAATCTTTATCCTTTATTACTGTGCATCCCATTTGCTGGAGCAAATCAACAAACTTTATATCGCCTTGCAGGCTTGATACAGAAATATTATTTACCCGCATAGTGCTTTGTGTAATCGCTGCCAATGCAAAAAAATAAGATGCAGATGAAGCATCGCCTTCTACTGTATAATTGATAGGTGCGTAGGACGAATTAGTAATGGAATAACAATTCGTTTTTCTAGTAACTGATGCCCCGAAATGTTGCATGGCAGAAATAGTCATATCTATATAAGGCGCCGAAACAATCTCGCCATTTGATATTATTTCCAGTGAAGAATTGAGTATAGGTGCAATCATTAACAAGGCAGAAAGAAACTGACTGCTTAATGCTGCATCTATATTTACTTTTCTACCGGTAAGTTTTCCACCTTTTATTTTTAATGGAGGAAAACCAATCTTCCCCAAATACTCAATAGTTGCACCTAATTGAAATAGGGCATCTACCAATCCTTTGATGGGCCTTTCATGCATTCTTTCGGAACCTTCCAGCGTGATTTCTCCGGGAACAAGACAACAAAACGCAGTGAGAAAACGCATAGCAGTTCCAGCATCTCCGACGTTTATATTGCCGTAAAATTCATTGAAGTTCCCCCCATTTCCAGTAATGGTGATTTTATTTTCATCGCAGACTATATCTATTCCTAACTGCTGAAGCGATTGAATTAGGATTAAACTATCAATTGAATTTGAATAGCTATGCAATATGCTTTTACCATTAGCTAATGAGGCGATAATAAGCGCCCTGTTTGTATAGCTTTTAGATCCAGGTATAGTTATTGCTGCTTCGACAGGGGTAGCCAAAGGGTAGATATGGGCCGTATTTTTTTGTCTCTTCACTTCAGGATATAGTTCAATCCTTTATCTACAATATCAGCGGGCAATTGGACATCTACTTTTACATCGCCAATATTTTCCAGGAATGCCCATTTTATCTGCTGCTTTATATTTTTTTTATCTGCCAGCATTTTATCTGCGATTGCATTTTTATATTTCGAATTAATAGTAGTTGACAATCCAAGTTTATTAATCAATGCTTCCAGTTTTTTAAACGTATTTTCAGGTAAACGTCCTGATAATACCGACATTTTTGCTTCTGCAATCATCCCAATAGCTATGGCCTCTCCGTGTAATAGTGGAGTTGGGGAATTCTGAGAAACCATTTCAATCGCATGACCTACCGTATGACCAAAGTTCAATTTTTTACGTTCTTTTTTTTCATACGGGTCTTTTTTTACAATGCTGCATTTAATTTCGGTAGATATGGAAAGTAGTTTATCAAACTCTTTAGGCAAACGGGGTATTTTTTTTAGCAGACTGTTGAAGAGTTCTTCATCAGCAATGAGCACATGTTTAATTATCTCAGCAAAGCCGGAATTGAGTTCCCTTGCCGGAAGACTTGAAAGAAATGAAGTATCGCTAATGATGGCTACAGGAGCAGAAAAAGTACCGATGGTATTTTTCAGCCCGTTGAAATTGAACCCGGTTTTTCCTCCAATGGCTGCATCGGCTTGGGCAAGTAGGGTAGTGGGTACCTGAATAAAATCTATTCCCCGCATGTAAGTACTTGCAGCAAAACTACCTATATCACACACCATACCTCCGCCTATATTGATTATAAGCGATCTTCGGTCGAATCGTTTTTGTGAGAGTAGTGTCCATATTTTTTCTACCGTAGTAAGGGATTTATTTTTTTCGCCGGCAGCAACAACAAGAACGGGTACATCTTGCCCCAGTACTTTATGGATGCGATGAGACCAGTGATGGGCTACATTTTCATCCACTATAATCAGTACAGCAGAATATTTTTTCAGTTGAACTAAAGAATCTGTTTTATCAAACACACCAGCACCAAGGTATATGGGTACATCCACTTTTCTGCCAGAGAATGATAGGTTGATCGGATTCATAACGTGATAAAGATAAAGTTAAAAAATCATTTGTTTTTAAAACTTTATGAATGTTACTATAATCTACTAAATGCCGGCGGGGCGGGGAGTGGTTTTTTCTGCCGGTGCGGCAATGTTCCTGAATTCGGCAAGCCTATCTACCAAGTCTTGTAATTCACTGTGGGTAATGTGCTGCTCCGAATCAGTTCTCGATGTTCCGGCTTCTATTAATATTCCGTCGTATAAGTATTCATCTTCTCCAAAGGTCATTTTCATGGCATCGAGCGTACCATCCACAATTTTATCGCGTAGCTTGGGTCCGAATGAGTGGCTCGGGTCAAAATACATTTTAGCCCCGGTTATCTGTTTGATCTTCTTTGCCGATTCATGTAAGGGCATATTGCGGTACATACCGCTTTCAGCAATACTTACCCCACGGTGTATAAAAATGATACGTTCTTTGAATCCTGCCACATAACTGCTGAGTCCAAGCCATGCTTTTTCCATTGATGAAAGCTCGGTATAGCTGGTGGTATCATATTTTTGTTTGCCTTGCCATTTAGGGTTTTTCAATCCCAGCTTCCAGTTTGTATTAATAATAAACTGGGCCATTTCTAAAAAGTGCCATCCTATCTGCGATACGGCAGGGTTCCATAGCAACATATCGTTGTTCTTAAGTAAGCGCTCGTATAGCGGAACTTGTATAAGCGGTGAAACTATTTCAGTAGCCACCAACAAACCCGTTTCATCAGCTACCTGTTTGGACATTTCAATCCCTGGCATCATCACCAAGTCTTTTATACTACCTCCCTGTTGATATATAGATAGATTATGAAGATAGTGTACATAATCTATACCCAAGTCCTTGCCATCGGGCGTATAATTGGTCCTCGATTTCAATCCCACTACCCGGATACCGGAGATAGCTCTTTGTGCCTTACCATTCCTATTAACGGCCTCCATAGAGGCTAAATGAAATAACTCATGAAAATTGTCTTCGTTAATGGAGCAGGGGCCTGCAATAATGGTAACTTCCGGATTCTTAAATTCTTCAATCATAGCTAGGCGGCAAAATTAGGTAAAAAGAGCAAAACAGGAATGGAACAAACATAAAACATCAATATAATGAGACGTACAGAAGGCATTTATTCCTTATTTTTGTACATATTTTCTAAAAAATCCCCTTAGAATAGGGCAAAAAGAACCCAAAATGGTATTTTACCTATAAATCAGGGTCTCTTCATAATATCTTCATCTAGCATCTGTAGTTTTGCCTAAGTTTTTAACCAATAATCAAACAAAACAAAATGAAAAAATTAAGTTTAGTTCTTGCTGCAGCTCTCCTTTGCGGAAGCGTTTCTTTTGCTCAAAGTTCAACCACCAGCGGTCAAACTCAAACCAAGTCTACTACAAAGACTGAAAAGAGCACCACCACAAAGACCGAAAAGAAAGCTCCTAAGAAGACCAGCACCAAGAAAGCTGCTACTTCTAGCTCTACTTCTACTACAACTACCAAGTAAGGGAGTTATTTTTCTAATACAAAAAGCCTTGATGTTAGATCGTCAGGGCTTTTGTATTTTATAACAGCAGCCTAGTGCGAAGCTTTAGATAACTTGAAGTATCCTTTATCGAATGCTTCGCAATACGATTTATAATACAAGTCAATTGTATTCTTATAATCAAAAGCTGCATCCAACAGGTTTTTTTTTAACGAAACGACATCTTTGGCAAAATAAATAAACTCATCCGCAATAGCAGAACCTTGCCTGCCCCCGGTTCTAAGCGTGTCCCAGGCACTTATAGCTGCCATATCTTCCAGCATATTTTTCAGTTTTTTTACATTTCCACCGAACAAGGTATAGTTTATACGGTCGGCCTGTGGTTGCAACTCCTTCATAATAAATGATTTTTTGCCAATGTGAATATCTGCCAGCAACGCAGGCGGGGCCGAGAGTATGCGCCTCTGAACCTCTATCAGGCGTTCTGCATCATCTTTCCATGCAGGTTGTTGCGCCGGGCTGTATGGGGCGGCGCATGAGGGTGTGGTTTCCTTTAAATCGAGCAAAAATGCTTCACCGGGCATGCCTCTGCCTTCTACCAATGCAACATATCGTTCCAACCCCAGGCTGGAAGTTCCTGCTATTCGGAAAACAACATCATGTACCTTATAAAAAGCCTCAGCATGTTTCTGCTTTGCCCATTTTTTAATAATGGAAGCGATTTCTTCTTTCTTTGAATCAGGCAAAGGCAGGTTATGAGGTTTCTCAACTAGTAATTTATATCTGCCGTTTTTCTTATAAACATGTTCTTGTATGAAAACTTTTCTTTTCCGCTGGCTTACATTTTTCAGAAACTTTTTTATAACGCCCCTTGCCATTTGCTTTTCAAGGGTTCTTATATACCCCTGTCCTAATGTGTTTAGGTAGGTATCGATGTAGGTAGTACATAACAAGCGGGCTTCATTAACACTCAGCCGGAGGTTAGAGGAGGATACAAGTACACTGATGATGAGCCTATATACATCGAGCAGGCAGGGAGCCAGCAAGCATTCGTCAAAATCGTTTACGTTAAAATAAGCAATGCGGTTATCAGCTTTGTAGCTCCCCAGGTTTTCCAGGTGCAAATCGCCACAAATCCAGGCATAAGGCGAATTCATCAAAAAGGAACCATGGGGAATATCTTCATAAAACAGATGGGTAGTGCCTCTCAAAAACCGGAATTTGTCGGCCCGCATTAATTCATATTTCAGCTTAAGGGTCGCCTCATAACGCCCTTGGTTGAATTGTTTTATTTTTTTGTTGCTGTCCTTTTGCATGGCTGAAAATATTAAAACATAGGATTGCTAAGATAAGCATTTATCTTCCGGAATAATTTGAAATAGACCTCCTTTCCTATAACCCTAAAGGTAATAACGGATAGAAATAGTTATATTTGTTGGGCATTTTTTAATAATCCTATAAGCATTTTGAGTACCCGTTTAGTAATAGAACCTGGAATAAAACAAAAGAGATATTGGAAAAATCTTTGGAGCTACCGGGGCTTGTTTTATTTTTTGGCCTGGCGCGATGTGCTGGTAAGATATAAGCAAACAAGTATAGGTATTGCATGGAGCGTAGTAAAGCCCCTTTTAACCATTGCCACTATGGCATTTGCCAGCTGGATTTTTAAGGTATCTGTTCCGGGTGGCGTACCACGGATATTATTTGTGTACACGGCCACGTTACCCTGGTTGTTTTTTGCTAATACACTTAGCGAAGTAAGCAACTCAATGATTAGCAATGTGAATTTATTAACCAAAGTCTATTTTCCGAGATTGATTGTGCCCTCCAGCACCGTAATAGTCTGCCTTTTAGATTTTGCTATCTCATTCGGACTATTGATCATTGTAATGGCGATATTTCAATTTAATCCCGGGTGGCGGGTATTATTTTTACCCCTTTTCCTGTTGCTTGCTTTTATTGCAGCCATGGGCTTAGGTTTGTGGATGTCGGCTTTAAATGTAAGATACCGCGATTTTAAATTTGTGGTTCCCTTTTTAGTGCAGCTCGGTATTTATGTTTCTCCGGTTGCCTTTAGCAGCGACTTGATTCAAAACAGTACCCTTATTCCCCCTTTCTTAAAATTCATCTACACGCTTAACCCTATGGTTGGTGTTATTGATGGGTTTAGATGGTGCCTGCTGGGTGGAACTGTACAAATCAATTTTCAGGGACTGCTAATATCTGCCATACTAAGCTTGGCTTTGCTTGTCCTCGGGTTAAGATATTTTAGAAAAACTGAACGAACCTTTGCCGACGTAATCTGATGGAACCTGTAATTAAAGTAGAAAATCTCAGTAAAAAATATGTGATCAACCATCAGATAAAGCCTGGGGATTCTGCATTTAGAGAGGTTTTATCGCAAAAGGTTAAAGGAATTTTCAAAAGAGACCCCAATAAAACAAAAAACGTACATGAAGAATTTTGGGCGCTTAAAGATGTTTCGTTTGAAATTCAAAAAGGGGAAAGAGTTGGAATTATAGGGCGTAATGGAGCGGGCAAGTCAACTTTGCTAAAAATATTAAGCCAGATAACTGAACCGACCGATGGAAGAATAACCATAGAAGGCCGGGTGTCGAGCTTACTTGAAGTGGGAACGGGTTTTCATCCGGAACTTACCGGCCGGGAAAATATTTTTTTAAATGGGGCTATTCTTGGGATGAGCAGAAGCGAAATCGAATCGAAGTTTGATGAAATAGTTGCCTTCTCAGAAATAGAAAACTTTTTAGATACACCCGTTAAGCACTATAGCAGCGGAATGTATGTGCGGTTGGGCTTTTCTATTTCAGCACACATAGACCCCGATATTCTTATTGTAGATGAAGCCCTGTCGGTAGGCGATGCATCGTTCCAGAAAAAAAGCCTGAAAAAGATAGAACAGGTTTCGGAACATGGAAGAACCGTGTTGTTTGTGAGCCACAATATGGGGCAAATTAGTAACCTTTGCACCCGCGCCATATTGCTTGAAAAGGGAAAAGTAGTAAGCCAGGATTCGCCATCCAGTATTATAAAAATGTATTACTATGACAGGAAGGGTGAATCAGATGCCCCTATGGTATCTTTTGAAGATAAGAAAGATGTGCCATTCCATATTCAGTCAGTAAAAGTGCTGAATGATAAAAATGAATTGAACAAACAGTTTGGGCATAATGAGAAGATAACATTGGAAATTGTTATAAGACAACATTCACCATTAACGGATGTTTTGCTTGGAGTGCATGTTTCAGATGAATTTGATAAACGGATATTTACTTCTGAATTCTCAATTTCTGATAAATTTAAGGAAGAACAGACTAAAACTTTTAGAATGACCATTCCTCCTGTAACTTTAACCCCCAACACATACACATTTTCTGTAGGGCTTCATGTCCCTAATGTTCAAATACTGGAAGAGCATAAAGAAATTTGCCCTGTAACCATATATGATAACGGCTCTGAGTTTTCGCGGTATCAAAATGCTAATTATGGGTGTGTTTTTGTAAAGTGTGATTGGCAATATTAGGAGTGCGACTGGGCATTAACATAATGAGCAATGATTAGGTATGTTTCCCGTGTTAGGAATTTTTTGCGCAGAAGACGGGCAAATAAAATGCTTGCCGCTTCGAGAAGAACGCGTAAGCATGCCACGCTTTTACTTAAACTGGACAAGGTAGGTGACTACATTTTATTTAGAAATTTTATAGAGGAAACCCGCAAACATATTCATCCTCTGGGACGGCTAGTTATATGCGGAAATATTGCTTGGAAGGAATTGGCCGAGAAATTGGACCAGGAGTTTGTAGATGAATTTATTTGGGTTGATCCGATTATACTGGAAAATGAAAAAAATAGAATTAAGTTATACAGGCGATTAAGAAAAGCCCGGTGTAGCAGGATAATCTACTGTTCTTATTCCCGAACCAATGACATTGATTATATAGTATTACGAAGCGGTGCAAAAGAGAAAGTGGCATTCTATGGAGACGAAACTAATATACTGCCTATACATAAAAAAGAGAATGATGCTAAATATACTATGCTTATACCAAGTCCGGCTGAATGTATGTTTGAATTTAACAGAAACAAATTGTTTTTTGAATACATCTTCAATACAAAAATTGAAATAGATAAACCCTATATAAATGCAAAACCGGAAACGGAGAATAAGAACAATCCTTACATATTGATATTTCCAGGAGCAGGGCATGAAATAAGAAGATGGGCTGCATCCAATTTTGCTGCATTGTGTGTTTCTCTTTTTCAATCGTATAAATTGCCTATTCATGTTTGTGGCAGTAAAAATGAATTCCATTATGCAGAGGAAATTATAGCTCGCAACGGCTCATTTGTAATAAATGATGCAGGCAAATATTCACTCTATGAAACAATAGGAATAATTAAAAATGCAGCGTTGGTAATAACAAACGATTCAGGTCCGCTTCATATATCTCTGGCGGTTAATGCCCCAGTACTTTGTATCTCAAATGGAAATCATTTTGAACGTTTTTGTCCATATCCCGCAAGTATGAATATGCCTTTAGTTACAGTATTTCCTGATGATTTTGAAGTAAAACTGAATGATCCGGTATTAAAAAAATCATTGCGCTGCAAAGGCTCGGACATAGATATTAATGGTATCAGTCCTATAAAAGTTTTTCATACCTTGGAAAATAGTAATTTGTTGAATCATGCCTAAACTATCTATTATAACCATCAATCTGAATAACAAGTCAGGGCTTGATAAAACTATCAGGAGTGTTATTGCCCAGACCTATTACGAGTATGAGTATATTGTGATAGATGGAGGCTCGGATGATGGAAGTGTGGAAGTAATAAATCAGCATAAGGATAAAATTACAAAATGGATTTCGGAGAAAGATTGGGGTATATATAATGCTATGAATAAGGGGATAAACGTGGCAAGTGGAGAGTATTGCTTGTTCTTGAATAGCGGAGATTACCTTGTAAGCCCTGAGGTTATAACTAAAGTTTTTAGTCAAAATCATAACGAGGATATTTTATACGGCGAGTTGATTTTTGATTTTGGAGAAGGGCGCAAAGAAACTCCCAAACTGCCCAAAAAATTAGATCTGCCGTATTTATACAGTGATAATATATGGCACCCTGCTGCATTTATAAAGAAAGTACTCTTACAAAGCGTAGGAGGATATACTGAAAAGTATAAAATAGCAGGGGATTATGATTTTTTTTTTAATACTATTGCTATTAAAAAGGTAAGTTGCCTTTACTTGCCATACCCTATAGCCGTCTATGATACAAAAGGAGTTAGTTCTTTATCCGAAAATATGCCGGATGTACTTTCTGAACGCAGATTAGTGCATCAAACCTATTTGGAAGAGAATGAAATAGTTTTTTTAAATAATCTTAAAAAATATAAAAATCCAGGATTATCAAGATGGTTAATTGATAAACCTATAGCCACAAGAATAGTAGATTTGCTTCAACGAATTTATCGGAAAATAGTTTAATAGAATGCCAGGGAATAAAAAATACAAAAAGATTACCTTCTTTACTCCCAATATGAACCGGACGGGTTCAGAAATTGTTTTGTTTAATTTACTTAGTAAGCTTGATGCTAAATTTAAGGCCGTAGTTATTGCAAAATATAAAGGCGTTTTATTGGACTTATTACCTCCAAACATTAAACGGAAAATTTTATACAAAGAGCCCGTTAAATTTAATTTGCCTGTTAAGTCGTACACATTAACAAAATTATCTGATAACTATTATTCAAGAATTATATTTTATATAAAGACTTTAAAGTATAAGAATAGTGTATGGTATGTAAATACCATCATTTTACCAGAAATAATGGCGTATGCTGAAAAGCATAAAATAGACCTAATTGTGCATGTACATGAGCGGGAAGATTTTTTTGAAAGATTGTCTCCGGACGATCTTAAGAGATTAATTGGGTACCCTTTTCTGGTAATTGCCAATTCTAAAATAACGGCAAAAGTCCTTGCTGATTATGGAAGGGTAAAGGATGTTGCAATTTGCTACCCGGCTGTAAAAACTCAAGATATTGTTAAAAACAAACTAGTATATGTTGATTTCAGAGAAAAACTGGGAATAACGGAGAATGTGTTTTTATGGGTAATGAGTGGGAGTATGGATGAGAATAAAAACCCCCATTTATTTATTGATATTGCATTTGAAGTATTAAAATCTTACCCCGATACAATGTTTATGTGGATTGGTGGTACAGAGAATGCGCTGTTGGAAGATTGCAAAAGAAGAGTAAAAGAATTGGATTTGGAAGGGAAAATTATCTGGCTTGGGAATATAGGTGCCGATTATTATAATTACTTTAATTGCGCTGATGGATTTGTATTAACTTCGCTAAAGGAATCTTTTTCATTAGTTGTAGTAGAAGCGCTATTGCTTGAATTACCGGTTGTTGTGCAAGATTGCGGAGGAGTAAGAGAAATTTTGGAGAATGACCTTGGTCAAATTATTGGACAGAAAAATTCCGCGCCTCTGATGGCACAGGCAATGATGAATTATATGTCGGGAAAATTAGCATTTAACATAGAGAAAGGAAAACAACGTGCTCAAAAATTTGATATACAAACAATTGCAGCAGGATGGAACCAAATTTTAACTAACTATTTTAATTAACCATTGAAATCAATTTGTTTTTTTAGTAGTTTTTTCAATACTCCTGCTATTCCATACTATGTTCAATACTATCTGATAGAACTGAAAAAGCATTTTTCTGAGATAATATTTATTACCAATGAAAAGCAACTTTCGCCCGATGCTGAACAATTTCTCAGCAATGCAAATATCGAATTGATGAAGGTTAAAAACGAAGGTTTTGATTTTGGTATGTGGTATAAGGCTTTTCAGAGCTATGATGTGAGCACATATGACCGAGTAGGTTTAATTAACGACTCTAGCATATTGTTCAGGAATCTGGATGATTTTTTTGATTGGACGGTCCGAGAGCCTTTGGATTATTGCGGGATAATTGATTGCAACCTTCATAGTTATCATGTGCAATCGTATTTCGTAATTATTAATAAACGTGCAATTCCGCTGGTGAAAGATTATTTTGGCAAAAATGGAATTATTACTGATTTCAAGCAGGTGATTATGGTATACGAGATCGGATTGAGTGCATATATGGTTAAAGCAGGGATGAATGTAAAAGGCTATTTTTCTTTTAAAGAGGCAAACGTTGGCAATCCTTCATGGATGAAGGCAAAAGAACTTATTAGGAACGGATTTCCACTAGTTAAAAAGAAGATTATTGCACGTAATTATGGTGAATCTGATTATAAAGGGATTGTGGCGGCGGGCTTTGATCCCTATCCTTCGCATTATTTTAAATTAATAAAGAAGGTGATCGGCAGAGATGAGACCAATAAAATTTTTGCAGGGATAACTCAAAGCAAAGGCTTTTGGGGTGAAATAAAATTTCATACCATATGTATTATTGCCAGGATATATGGGGCATCGAGAAGAAGTTATCGTAAAATGAAACCTCGTAAAAGATGATAAGCATTTGCATATTGACATGGAATCGACCTAAATTTCTGGAGAAGTGTGTAGATGATATACTACATAAAATGTTTTATGCCAGCAATTGTGAAATACTTATCATGGATAACGGCTCTACAGATGAAACAGGCAAACTACTGGAAAAATATAGAGAAAATAAACACATCAAGATTGGGAGAAACAAGAAGCATAAAGGTATTGCGGCATATAAGAATCTGTTCAACAAGGCAAAGGGGGAATACATTATTGAAATAGACGACGATGTGATTGAATTTCCCCAACACTTTGATAAAACGATGGTCGACTATATGAATACATATACCGATTATGGATTTGTTGCGCTGAATGTTATTCAAAACGAGCATACCAATGGTGCAAAACCTGATGATTCGCAGTATACCGAGGATGTGCGTGGCGATAAAATTATTCAGCAAGGGCCTACCGGTGGCTGGTGTACCTGTTTCAGAAAAAGAGACTACCGTAAAATACGGTTATACTTTAACCTTATGCCGCTTAGTTTCAGGCGAGGTGAAGATGGCACACTTTCCGGTTTATTTGGAAAATATCTAAGATTAAAATCAGGTATTATTAAAAATCAAGTGTGTTTTCATGCCACAGGCCCCTATTATGCCAATCAATATGATCACCTGGCAAGAGAAATTGAAAAATATGAAATCAATAAGTTTGGTGAATTGGCAGATTTATATAAATCATTTCTTAATAAATGAGGTTTCTTGCGGTAATTAAATACAATAGCTTATAATGAATACTCCACTCATAAGCATTTGCATACCTACCTATAATGGGGGAAAGTTTCTCCATGAATGTATTGATTCTGCTATTAACCAATCGTATCGTAATATTGAAATTATTATTGTGGATGATTGCTCAATAGATAGTACTTATGATGTTATCAGGAGTTATGCAGTAAATGATTCGAGAATAAAAATATTCCGGAATGAAAAAAATATTGGCCTCGTCGGTAACTGGAACCGGTGCATAGAGCTTTCTTCGGGTGAATGGATCAAATTTCTTTTTCAAGATGATTACTTGGTACATGATTGTATACAGATAATGGCAAACGCTATTGCATCTGGTGATAAATTGATTGTTTCAGAGCGTCAATATACATTAGATGAATCTGAAAAAGATTATAATGTCCACAGCGTTATAACCCTAAAAAAACTCGGTATTTCTTCAACAGTCCCTTTATTTATTGAACCCGGAAAAATAGCACCGTGGGCAGTAGAATATATTTGCCTTAACTTTATTGGTGAACCTACGGTTGTTATGTTCAGAAAGGATATTGTGGAAGAGCTCGGTTTTTTTAATCCGGACTTAACGCAAATATGCGACTTGGAATATTTTTTGCGAATAGCATGTAATTACGGCCTGAAATATGTTCCACAGCCATTAACATACTTCAGGCTTCATAAAGACTCCACCTCTGCAACTAATGTTGCAAAAAGACTGTTCTTAATCAATAATATCGACCCTATTGTTTTAGTACATGAATTGTTGTACGGAAAACTTTTCCAACTATTCAGGAAGAATCTTACACTATTTCAAAAGATAAAACTTAAACTCTTTTTTAGGGTTCGTGTTTATGAATCCAGGCAAGTTGCGGAACATTCCATCGTTGAAAATCGAAACATATTCAATGCTTTTGCCATTAAATACTCACATATTGGAGGGTATAGGAAAGGAAACATATTGATAGATATACTGCTGAAGGTAACAACAATAAAAAGATCATTTAGATAGATGTAGTTTTGTAAAAATGAACCTCTCAAAACCTGATATAAGCGTTATTATAGTTAGCTATAATGTTCGGGAATATCTTTGCAATTGCATTGATTCGTTACTAATGCAAGAAGGAGTCCGTACCGAAATTATTGTAGTAGATAACCATTCATCCGATGATACAAAGGAAGTAATTGCGAATAAATATCCATCGGTAAAATTTATTGCAAACAGCGATAACAAGGGATTTTCGGCCGCCAATAATCAAGGGATTAAAACAGCTTCTGGTGAAATAATATTATTGCTGAATCCCGATACGGAAGTACCAGATCCATCTGCGTTAGAAGAAATAAAAAAATATATGGATGCAAATCCTGATATCGCTATAATGGCTCCCCGGCTGCTGAATACCGATGGTTCTTTCCAACCTTCATTCTGGGAGTATAAACCTGTAGAAGATACACTGCTTCAATTAATAGGAGCAGGAGGTTTAAGGAAGATTGAGCAGCCTGTTTTACCAACTGCCATACAGGTTGCATCGGGAGCTGCGTTAATTTTCAGGAAAACACTTATAGACGAAGTGGGAGGGTTGGATGAAAACATGTTCTGGATGGAAGATATTGATTTTTGTCATAAGGTGTGGAAAAAAGGAAAGAAAATTATATTTCATCCTGACATTAAAATAATACACCATGGAGGTAAAAGCTCTGTGGGAAATGAAGTAATCACTATTCCCAACCAGGTAATAAGTAAAATTAAATTTTCGAGGAAGAACGACTCAGTACTTGTGTTTTATATAGTTGATATATTGAACCTGTTTTTTATAATTAGCAGACTCCTCATCTTTACAATAATTTCTTTAATTAACAACAGGTTTAAATACAAACGAAAGGCTTATCTGATTGCGCTTAAAAGATATTTTAAACTGAATCTGAAAGGAGATAATGCAATAATAACGTAATGGAATAGGAGTGCCTATTGTACAGATTTATTAAATAATGTGAGTGAAGCCTCCCTGAACTTTTTCCCCCACGTATCCCAATTTAAGGTGCTCTCAAATAAATCTCTCGATTGGCGCATCAGGGCACTATATCTTTCCGGATTACTATAAATATTGGCAATAACTTTTGCATAATCTTTGCCGGTTGCCGAAACAGGTAGTAAAAAACCATTTTCACCGTCTATAACCGCTGAAGATATTCCACCCGTGTTAGTTGTTATGGACGGAACTCCAAAGGCAGATGCTTCACAAAAAACGATGCCAAAACATTCTTTCCGGGTAGGTAAAATAAGAAAGTCTGAATTCTCGAACAGGGCATCTATTTTCTTGCTCTGCTTGTTTTTATCTATATAGGGAATTACATGTAATTTTGGGTGCGCGTATTTAGCCGGAGGAATACATCCGCAAACGGTAAGTTCTGCATCAATCCCTATACTAATCAGCTCCATTAAGGTATCAAATGCAATATCACCTCCTTTTCTTACCCAGTCAACCCCAAGCAACAGAAGACGGCATGTTTTTGTTAGTTGTTTTGTCATAATCTTTCCTCTGTCCGGGGGATGCTCCAGGTTTGCACCGAAAGGAATCGTAAACACTTTTCCCGGATTTATATGAAAATCATGGATAGCTGAATCACTTGCCCATTGAGATGAATAGATGAGTAAAGAAGATTTGTTTAATGCTGCCTGTTCAATGGCAACCGTTTCTTTTCTTGAAAATCCGTACAGGTTGGTTAAAGCGGGGTAATACCCCATGGTATTTTGTACAGTAGAATCGCCTATATGGATAATGGGCACATCTGTTTCAAGATATGGGATGAAGGTGGAACGTGCCGGAATAACTATTAAATCATATCGATTCTTTTTGAGTTGCTTGTTTAATACTGAGGCATAAGCTTTTGCAAGCAGGTAGCTGTGGCGGTAGTTATATCTTTTATGAAGTACTTTTTGGCTGAGTCCTGTAGCTATTTTTCCAATCCAGGTGGCAAAAAAAGGTTCTACGGGTCCTATGAGTGTTACATCGCCTACATGCTGCTGAAGAGCCTGATATATAAAGTAAAACGTTCCTGACCACGAACGCCTGTCCATAGTATCTTGTGCAGTTATAAAAGCTATTCGAGGCCTTTTTTCCAACATATAATAGTACAAAAGTAGGATTATGAGCAGAATCCTGTATAAAAACAACGGAAAGGTTTATCTTTGAACCCATATTTTTGTAAGAAAACAACGGATACATACATACGTTGTTTCCCAGAAAATAGCCCCGGATTTTATTGTATTGGAATATATTCCAGGTTTATTTTGAAAAGTGACAGCGTTATTATAAAATGAAAAAAATCTTAATACTCAGCAATGCTAATTCTTCTCACACGTTAAAGTGGGTACTGGGTATTCTGGCAAAGGGATATAAGGTGAAAATATTCTCCCTTACACCTTATCCAGGCGGAATTTTAGCAGACAAAGGTGCGAGTATATTTTGTGCTTCTTATGCCGGCAAAAGAAAGATTTTATATCCTCTTGCTGTAGATGAATTGTGGCAGGTGATAAAGGAGTTTAAACCCGACATTATTCATGCGCATTATGCTTCCAGTTATGGGTTGCTGGGGGCTTTGTCCCGTTTTCACCCTTTTGTGCTTTCTGTATGGGGTAGCGATGTATTTGATTTTCCGAACATAAGCGCTATTCATAAACGTATATTTAAATATAACCTGAAAAAGGCCGATAGAATCTGCTCTACGAGTCATGTTATGGAAAGAGAAATAAAAAAATATACCGACAAGGAAGTTTCCATAACTCCCTTTGGTGTAGACTTAAATCTATTCAAGCCTATGCATGTACACCATGCATTTCGGGAGAATTCCATTGTAATAGGAACGGTTAAGGCTCTCGAAACCAAATATGGGATGGAATATCTCATCGATGCATTTGCCCTGTTGAAGAAGCGATTAAAGGGATATTCGTTAAAATTGCTCATTGTAGGTAAAGGAACATTGGAAGCTGAATTAAAAGCAAGGGTAAGTAACCAGGGAATTGAGGGGGATACTATTTTTACCGGGTACATCAACCCGATTGAAATTCCATCTTATCACAACATGCTTTCTATTGCTGTTTTCCCATCGATAGATGACAGCGAAAGCTTTGGAGTAGCGGCTGTGGAAGCTATGGCTTGTGAAAAACCCGTTATTGTAAGCAGCGTGGGAGGATTGCCTGAGGTAGTTGAAAATAATGTTAGCGGGCTGGTAGTTCCACCTAAGGATGTTGAAAAGCTAGCCGATGCCATAGAAAAATTGGTGAAAGACGAACAACTTAGAATTTCGCTTGGAAAAGAAGGTAGAAAACGTGTAGAAAGGTTTTACAGGTGGGAAGACAACCTGGAAATTATGCTTAATATTTACGAAGAAATCCTCGCTTCGAAAAACTAATTGGTTTTTACAACCGGTGTATGGTCGCTTAACTTATCCAGTTCAAGTATAGTCGTCATGCCGTCTTCACTTTCCCTGAACATGCGGCTGAATTTGCGATGGAACAGTATTTCATGATAGGTGTAAGAACTCCGTTGTTGCACCATGTCAGAAAATACATCATCAAATCCTCTTATCAGCGCATAAATCTCCACATCGGCATGTTTCATATCTTCCTCTGTATAGCCATTCAGGGGGCTGTTTTCATCCAATGGGTGAACAACGGTCCAGCTCATTGGCAGGCTTTCTACCCGTTCGCGCTCCAGGGATAAGGCATAATACTGATAGGTAAATTCACCGTTTTGTTCTACCTTCATACCCACATTCACTTTCAATTCCACGTCGGTAAGCGAGTGATTATTCTTAAAGTTAACGAATCGGAACATTAAAGCTGTTTTATCTTTATAGGGGCTTATGAGCGCATGCTCACTGAATATGAGATATGCTTTAGGCCTAGCAAAACGCCCATAAATTAAGCCGGTTGCAATGGCCAGCGATAATAATCCTAGTAATGATTCAAGCGAAGCCACAATATTTACCCCGTCGCCTACAGGATTTACCCTGCCGTAGCCTACGGTAGTTAAGGTTTGCGTGCTGAAATAAAATACTTCTTTAAATTTTGTCCATGGGTCGGACTCTATCATGCCCTGCAATTGGTTAACCCCTACCAGTATATAAACAGAAGTAAATAAAAGATTAATAACAATATAAAATACAAGAACCACTCCTATAAATTTCCAGCGTGGAATGGTAAGCATGGTTTGAAAGATGCTGAATCTTTTTATAAAACCTAACCCTGTTTTACGAAGGTTAAAGCTCCCGTCTTTATTTACAAAGCGGCTCGAGGCGGTATCAGCTTTATTACTGAAACCGGTATCGTTATTTATTTTAACCCTCGAACCTAGTAGCCTGCTGTGATTTGCCATTTTATGATGGATAATTCACCTTATCAAATAAGATTTAGTACAAATGTATAATTCTATTGTAGATAATTCAACACCCGAGGGAATTATTTTCTGTTCGGAAACAGGTAAACAAAAGGTAATAAAGCGGGCTATACTTTCACTGTATTTGTGTTTAACCGGTAACCTTTCCCATGTACATTTATTATTTCAATGGAAGAATCTTCTTTAAGATGTTTCCTGATTTTAGTTATGTAAACATCCATGCTCCGGGCGCTGAAATAATCGGTGTTCCCCCAAATATTTTTCAAGGCCACATCGCGGGGTAGCAAGTTGTTTTTGTACTGGCACAGCAGTTTGAGCAAATCATTTTCCCGGGGCGATAGCTGATGGGCTCCATGCGGGCCCTCCAATTGAGACAGGTTGGTATCGAGTTTGTATTTACCAAATGTAAATTCAACTGTTTTCGAGTGCCCATTGAGAGCAGAAGAAGTACGCTTCAATACCGCATTTATTTTAAAGATGAGTAGTTCGGAATCAAATGGTTTCACAATATAATCGTCGGCTCCGCATTTATATCCCGTAAGCATATCTTCGCGTAGCGCTTTTGCCGTTAAAAACAATAAAGGCATATTAGGTTTAAGTTGTTTTATTTCAGTAGCAAGCTGAAACCCGTTCATTTCAGGCATCATCACATCTAGCAGGCAAATATCAAAATGATAGGTATTGAATGCTTTGAATGCTTCTATTCCATCGGTATACCAATATGTTTCAAAGTCATTTAGCTCTAAATAGTTTTTTAACAACTCACCAAAGCTGTTATCATCTTCTGCGAGTAATATTCTCCATTTTATATCATTCATGTTATAATAGATATAGGTATTTCTATGCTAATGGTTGTGCCTTTTCCCGCATCCGACTCTGCTTTTATAATGCCATGGTGCGTTTCCACCACATTTTTTACAAAACTTAATCCCAATCCGAAGCCCTGTATGTGTGATTGCTTGTAGTAATTGGAACGGTAAAATTTGTCGAAAATATGGGGCAGATCTTCTTTATTAATACCAATCCCGTTATCGGAAAACTGGATGAGAAGCGTATTGGAATTTGAAAATGAAATGCGGATGCGAATAATTAGATTGTTGTAAGAAAATTTTATCGAATTATCTACCAGATTGCAAAATACCTTTTGCCAAAGCATTTCATTACCATTTACCATAATGTTTTCATGCGGAAAAGAGGTTTCTACCTTTGCATTTTTGTTTTCCAGGATAAGTTTAAATTCATTCAAAGCACGTGTAATGGTATCGATAATATTGAAAGATGAAAACTTGAGGGCCTCTGCTTCGTCTGCTAATGAATTTAATAAAACCGTACTGATGTCCTTATGTAATCTTGAGCTTTGTTCCTTAATGGAATGCGCTACTTTCCCAATCTGTGCAGTAGTCATTATACCGCTTTTTTCTATTAGCATATCCGCCCCGAGCGATATGCCTGCCAGTGGGGTCTTAATCTCATGCGACATGTGATTGATAAAATCATTTTTGGCAGCCAGTAAATTTTTATGGCGAATAAGTATTTGAATGGTATATAAGAACAGAATTAGCAAAATAGTTATAAGAATAAGTGACAACACAAAAGCCCACCATACATCGGAATGGATATAGTTTAATTTTCCCGGGATACTTACAAAAAGTAAGATGTTGCGTCCAAACAGATCATTCGGGTATAGGCTGATTTTATAGCATTGCGATGTATCGTTGAAATGAGGACTTCTGTATACATACCTTCCGTTAGGTCGTAATAAGGCAAAATAAAATGTATCGGGCAAGTTGTTTTGCGTCAACTGGCCCTGTATTAGTTTTTCAATATCCTCTGGTTTTATGGTAAGTGAATCGGGGTTTTTCAAGTGAATCATTTTCTGTACCAGCGTATCAATATTTGCTATTTTTTCAAGTTTTTCAGTTAGCTGTTGCATCGGGGTTGGATACATTTCCCTTACTATCATTGGATTATGCAGATACGATCCTGTATCGGGGTTTTCGTAAAAGAAAAAACACTTTGCTGTTCTGTTATTGATGCGTTTGGTGCTTTCAACAGTCACCAAGGTTGTTCCATTATGGTGCAGCACGCTTACATGCCGGCTTATTTCACCTGCATTGCGGCTTATTATAGCTGCATTGTGGCTTATTACAGCTGCATTGTGGCTTATTACGCTTACGTTGTTTGAAATATCAATAAGCAGGCTGTTAAGGCTATCGTGAGGTATGTTGGTTTTTTTATGGGCGTGAGCTGTTTTTTTAGTATGTATAATGCTATCAACTCCCATGGCATTTTGCATAAACGCAACATTTTCCACTTGTTCAGTTTGCTTTACCACATTTTCCAATGAGCGGTAAGTGGCTGCATCAAATTGCTGGCCATTTAATTCAATGGCCCTATGTATCCACCATGCCTGTATAATGATTATTCCTACAAGAATAGTGGCGAAAAGAATGGTGATAACAGTAGTAGTTTTACTTTTCATCCACTCAAATCTATGATTTGTTTAGGAAGTGAATGGCTTCTTTAACACTTCTTTAACTCTTTTTAACCGCACATTAACCAAAAACGCTTTTCTGGTGAGCTAATTTTGCCTCATAAAATTTAAATCGTATGAAGACAAATATTTTAAAATTAGGTATTGGCATCATAAGCATATCTATAGCTTTAAGCGCGGAAGCTCAATCATCACCAAAAAAGAAAACATGCATCAATATAGTCGAAATAGTTAATGGTAAAACAATAAATATTGATACTTGTTTTAATGGGCTAAGTGATGATGAGGTTCAAAAAAAGTTGAGCGCGATGGGACTAAACGATATACAAATCGCACAAAATATAGAAGACTCCGCGAAAGTAATAATAGATAAAGTGGTAAGCATAACCGATAGCGTGGCTAAAAAGATTGTTATAATAAATAACAATAAGAATGGTAACACCGGTGGGGGTAAACTAAAAGTAATTTCGGGTAGCGTGGGTAAGGTAATGGTTGTGGAAGATGATGGATATTCCTATACCACTACTTCGGGAAATAATGGTTCTGCACAAACGGAAGTAATTGTCAACTTGGAAAAAAGCAGTAGTGACAGTAATCGCAATCTAATGAAAGTAATAGTGTTTCATACCATTAGTGTGGATGGTCTTTCTGATTCCGATAAGCTGAAAATCCGTAATGGTGTTACTGCAGAAACCGTTCCCTTTTCCAATTTGAAAATGTATCCTAACCCAGTAGAATCTACCCTTATGCTTTCATTCAGTTCATCAAATACAGAACCTTTGCAGATTACCATTTATGATGAAAACGGGAAAATGGTCTACACTGAAAAAGTGAATGCAACCGGCGGACAGGTGAATAAATCCATTGCATTAAATGGATATGCACCTGGTATATATTTTGTAAACCTTTTACAGGGAAACCAGCAGGAGACAAAGAAGATAGTTATAGGGAAGTAGGTAGATTTCGTTTTTTAGTGTGTAAATAAGGCTCGCTAATTCTTGCGGGCCTTATTCATTTTTATAGTGCTGTTAACATTCTCTTAATATTACAAGAGTACTTTCGGCTACCTAAAACCCCACTATGAAACTACATTCTGCCAGAACAGTTGTGCTTATTGGACTCACAGCCTTAGTAGGCTTCTCATCGTGTAATCGTAATCCGGTTATTGACCAGTATACCTTTGTGGTTACGGGCGACGATCGTATAGCAGCTGCCGAAGATTCACTGCATCCAGACTATAATACCATTAATGTATACCAGATGAAACGCCTTTTCAAGGAAGTTTCAGAGATGAAGCCTTTGCCAAAGATGTTGATTTTTGACGGAGATCTGGTATTGGGGTATACAGGTGGTGATACCGTTAAACTTGCTAATGAATTACGGGCATGGATAAAAATTTATAAAGAATCTCCTCTTGCTTCCACTTCGGTGCGTCTGATTCCTTTTGCAGGTAATCATGAAACCTGCGAAAAAATTGGATCGGGAAGAGTTGCTTATGCCTCTGAAGAAAGAACATTTGTACGCGAAATGAAAGAGTTTATTGCCGGCAATAATGGCCCGCATTATACAGGATTAAGACCCGGAACAGATAGCCTGATGAGCGACCAAAGCATGCTAACCTATTCATTTGATTTTGGTGGCGATCATTATGTGATTTTTAATACAGATGCCGTTGACCGTGAAAGCCATATTCCCTATGTTTGGCTTGAAAAAGATTTAAAGCAGGCCAGAGAAAACGGCGCCCGCCATATTTTTCTGTTTGGCCACAAACCCGCATGGCCTACTGAACATTTAACTGAAACCGGGTTGGATGACTATCCAGCTAACCGTGACAGTGCTTGGACTGCAATGGAAAGATATGATGCCGATGCTTATTTCTGCTCCCATTTCCATATTTGGGATACGGTGCATCCCCATGCCGGAAAAACCTGGGAAGTAGTTTGCGGAAATGCCGGAGCCCCCTGCCCTAAGGATTGGTTAGGTCCTTATTATGGCTATACAATAGTAAGGGTTTATTCAAAAGTTGATATTACCAGTATGGGCCGCGATTTGGATTTGAATACATATACTGCGCCCAGAGACGATAAGGCAACCATGATACGTGCACAACTTACCATAAAGTAGAAGAATCACTCAAGTTTTTGGTTAATGTAGCTAATCTGGTATATCCACATTATTGGATCTTTCCATTACTGAGGTATAGTGAAATCGTATGTGCACTCCATTATTCTTGAGATGGTTTCTTAAAATAAATCCAGGGCAATTGATTTAATAGGCCGAATCACCCTTGTCAATTCTCTTCATACTTTTTCTGACAGGATATTTTTCCGAAGTTGCTGTGTATATCATTATCCTCTCTTGACTAACGATAATGGGATGGAAAATATGTTGGTTGTTTTAGCAGAGGTTAGATTTCTCATACAAGCTTCCGGTGCAAGTAGTACAACTTGCCGGCTGGATATGGTTCTGTCCTGCAGTTCATTTTCCATGGATAAGAAGTTTATGCAACAATAGATGTTGCAATAGGGTTTTATAAAACAGGCACAACACATTTACGTATACAAGAAAATGAAGCAGTGGCATAAATTCAAGACATGTATAGAATTGCTGGGTTATTAGAAAAGAAATATGGAGCAAGATTCTCCTATTTAATGCAGCTGGTATAAATAAAAAAACCCCCTGTAAATACAGGAGGTTTTTGGGGAAAGAAAGAAAAATTAATAAACTTCAGTACCGCTGTGTTGATTACCACCGCTACCGCTGGTTGGGTAACAACCAATATCAGCACTTGGTTGAGAAATAATCGGAGCATAGTTAGGATTTTTAACGTCTGCTGTAACCGGGTTCGAGATATTTTGAAATGGTGCAAATCCGGTAGTTCCGGCGCCAATAGCAGGTGAACCGGCTTTCAGATGGAAGTCATAAGCACTTCCAGTAGCTGCTATACCTGTATTAACACTGGCAATCCAGGAAAGGTTGCCGCCTGATGGTATTGGTTCAGGAAGTGGGAAGTTTACAAACATAGGCTTGTTTGCACCTGCCAAAGCTGGATCGTTAATTGGAAGAACGTCTCCATTAGGATTGCTTGTTGGATCGTAGAAATTCTTGGGCAAGTTTAATTGAGCTGCAGTAGGAATTACATAAGCATTGGGTTTTAAACCGCTTCCTGCATTATAGCAGAAGAATTGATTAACTTCCCAAACAGAGTCAGCGTATACATAGTTATTGGTAATGATGATGTGGTTAGTGTCTGGCCAAGGAATTTGGTTTTCACCGTTACCCACACGTATACCGTTACGGCAATTTACAATTAAGTTATTGTGGCATATGCCTTCACCTGATTGTTCATAGTCGATGTCTGAACCACGTGGTACATATTGTGCTTGTCTGTATCCGCAATCAACATAAGTATTGTTATAGATGTTAATATTACATTCTATATTGCCACCACTACCTTTGTCTGAACATTTGGTTGAGTTGGTAGCGTTACCCATACACAGGTTAAAACACATATCACCTTGTGTACCATGTTTTGCATTCAGGCCATCACCTCCAATATATCCCATTTTTTCCAATGTATTTCTTGCGAAATAAATGCGGCCACCGGCAAAACGTACGGCATCATCTATTGTTGCATAAATCCATGAGTCGGTAAAAATGCAATCTCCATTCGGGTTTTGGAATAAGATAGCGTATGAGGTACTTCCTTGTGCTCCGCCTACAAAATTTTCAGTAGTGGCAAAAGCGGCTCCGCAGAATTCAACGTGTGTCCATTGGAGATCTAGCAGTCTGCAAGATGTATCGCAATTAATACCACACCAAACACCGTTTCCACCATTCCATGCAGGATCGTTGGCCGGATTACCGCCAATTGCATCAGATGGCTTAACACTGCAGCAGGTAAAATAGTTTTGATTGGCTTGAGTGCCTAAAGAGATAAGAGTACCTTTTACAATGATGGTTACACCAGGGTTAACGCATACCTTAACACCGGCTTGCAATAGTACGGTGTCACCTTTATTGATAGTAAAATCACCGGTAAGATTATAGGTGTTACCTGAGGTCATAGTTCCTTTATATGAACCGGCACCTAAATTACCTGGGCTAATAGTTTGACCTATTTGATAAGGAGGAGTAGAAAGAGTTGTTTTTTCAGTTCCTGATGATGAATTCTTCTTGCAGGAAGGTAGTAGACCTACAACTAAGGCCGAAAAGGCAAGAATAATTGAGATTTTTTTCATTGGTTTTTAAAGTTATTGGTTGTTTTTAATTTGGTTCAAAATTGCACCAAGCAGATTATTTGATTATTGTAGCAGGATTATCTAATTGTTAACACATCATAATACATGTTAAATAATCATTAAGATAATTCATGACATTTTTTATATTCAAATCGCAAGTAGGCTGTTAAAATACTTGAGGCTTAAATATTTTAAAATTTATACCGGATACCCATTTGGTATGTTTGTCCGTATTGCTCCTTTTCCATTAGGATGCTGCTTAGGTAACCATTGCTTACGTCCTGATCGGGCAACCATGATTGTATGCCTGCTCCAACCGGGTTATTCCTAAATTGATTTGGCGGAAACATTCTGACAGTCATTGGCGTATTTAATATATTATTTACTTTTCCAAACAGAGTTAGTTTTAATTTTTTACTTAATCTCTTTTCGAATGAGAAATCGATAACAGTCATGGGCATTTGCCATAATTCCATTTTATACCAGTCCCCATTCAAGTCAACTATTTCTTTACCTGTATATACTGCAGAAACTTCAGCTTGGAATCCTATTTTAGGAGCTTTATAAATTAAAGACAGGTTAGCAATATTATCGGCCTGTCCTTGCAGCGGCCTGGTTTCATTAACAGTCCTGGTAGCAGAAGTTCCGGTTGCATCCTGATAAGCCTCCAATGCGGGAACAGTAATGGCCGAGTGTGTGTAGGTATAGTTTGCCGATACACCAAAATTTCTAAAGCTCTTTATATATTGGAATTCAACTCCATAATTTACCACAGGATTAGTATCACCCCCTATATTTTGAGCTTCTTCATAAACTGCAGAGGGACCGTTTCCCCGTACAATGGCATTTTCAATGGCATTATAAATCTGCTTATAGAATACCCCTACTAACAACTCGTCCGATGAATTAGGAAAAAACTCATAACGCAGGTCATAGTTATTGGCCGTGCTATGCATCAAGTTAGGGTTACCAATCTGTGTATAATACTCTCCCGGTAAGTTATATGGCACGACATCAAAAAAATTCGGACGAGTGATGGATGCAAAGTAGCTTGCATGGATGGCTTGTTTGTCGGTTATTTTGAGCTTAACTTCTACGCTTGGTAAATAGTCTGTATATTGTTTTCCACCATTCGCTGCAGGAACTACTAAACTATTTAGTTGTGTTTGATAGGCCTCATTCGTATTTTCTATTCGTTCTCCTCCTAAAATGTCAATTCTGGGGCCGACAGAGAACTTTATCATAGCGAAATAAGCATTAACATTTTCCTGGGTGGCATAACTATTACCTGTTTGCGGCGAACCTGTGGCATTAGTAAGCACATAATAATCGGGATTGCTGAAAATTTCAGACATACCTGTATATATTTGCTGATTAGGCGGAGGCGCAGAATTGAAATCATATTCGAAATAATCGGCAACTCTTGTTTTATCACGGTTCATGCCTCCGGCTTTTAACTCAATAGTTTGACCTAATAATTTAAAATCATAAGTAAGGTTGAAATATTCGCTGAAATCCTCATCAGTAACATTAATCCAACGGGTTGTTAACCCAAGAAAATTATAATAAGGAGGTCCTCCAAAAGTGCCGCCAAGCGATAAGTTATTATAGTCAGGTTCATTTGCCCAAGCTCTTGAATATGCCATGGTCCAGTTTAAAGCAAGATTATGCGCAAGGGTATCAGTTCCTTTTATTGTCGAATTATAAATGTGTTCATAGATAGCCTGAGTGCGCTGGTTAGGATCGAGCGAGCTACCCGGCGAAGCATTGTCAGTGTCGTATGTATAACGGGTTTCTATTTGATTCATTTGTGCGTACACATTATAGAAGCTTATTTTATGCTTTTTATTAAACATGTAATCGAGCATCAAGTGTCCGGCTCCCCGGGTTTGTTGAACATAGTAATACCTGCTTTCAATGTAATCCCAGCTCGGTGTATTAAATGTTGGGCCCGAATTGGGTTGTGCCTGGGGTTTTATAAAGAAACCGGTAGTAGCGCTGTAAGTATTTTGATAGTTAACTGAACCGAGAATGCCAAATTTACCCCCGAAAAACCGATCACCCACGGTGAAACCCCCAAAGAGATCAGGGGGAGCAGGTTTATTGGTAACAGTAGTTGCACCAACAGGGAAATCACTGGCTTTTGCCTGGTATGTATTTCCATTTATTTGGTTTGGCGATTGAGAGTTTACAACACTGGTATTATATGTTTCAAAACTATGGGTTAACAAGTTCTGTTCAAACCCGGTTGCAACATTTGCTTCAAAAACAAAGTTATCGGGAGCCTTCTTTAGTACCAGGTTCATAACTCCTCCAACGGCGTCTCCTTCCATGTCCGGGGTAAGTGTTTTAATTACTTCCAGTCGTTCTACCATTTCAGAGGGGAAAAGGTCCATTGGTACATACCTGTTCTTATAATCAGGGCTGGGAATTTTTACTCCATCTATGGTAGTGTAGTTATAGTTCTTATCCATGCCACGTATTACAGCATATTTGCCGCCACCGGTAACTGATTTTTCTGTAGTTACTCCGGATACTCTTTGTAAAACATCGCCAATGGTATAATCAGGCAGTAACTGTATGGTTTTTGCCGACATTACATTCATTACAACATCCGAATTCTTTTCTTCACTTCTTGCATAGTTATCTGAGCCACTTTGGTATGTGCCATACACCTGAACTTGTTGCAGTGTCAGCGAATCTGGTTTCATACCAAACTCTTCCTTGATTTCATCCGTAACATTTACGATTGTAATCTTTCTTTGTTGGCTTGCATATCCAAAAAAGTCTACTATTAATGTATACGTTCCCGGCTGCACATTTTTAAGCAAATAAGAACCATCCAGTCCGGCGCTGGTATTAATCTTGGTATCTTCCTTTAAATAAATGGTCGCTCCTATAAGCGTTTCATTTGTTTTAGCGTCTTTTATGTGGCCTTTAATGGTGGCTGAAAATGCGGAGTCAGCTATAAAAAATGACAAAATAATAAACAGGAATCCGGATGGGGAGAAGAAGATTTTTTTCATAAATGCTTTTATTTTTTTCGGCGCAAAAATATTTTTATAAAACGCCCGAATTCCACCGCAGAAGTAAATTAGCAATAAGATAACAATCGTAACAATTGCTTAACATTAAGTGAATAAATCACATGTGAAATCTATTTTGCAGCTAACATTTAGTTAACCTCTTTTTGAAGTAAAATAAATCCAAGCTCTATTCCTTCACCACTTTTATCGTAGTGCTGTATCCACCGGAAATAAAATGTAGCAGGTAGACACCAGGTACCAATGGAATATCTTTATTGATAATTGTGCTATTAATATTGAATGTTGATTGGTAAATAAGTCTTCCGCAAATGTCATATACGTCCATAGATATATTTTGTCCATTTAAAAAGGAAGCAAAATGCAATGTCATATTGTTATCTATAATTGGATTAGTTACTTTAATGCTTCCCGCTTCTTCCAGAATGTTTGACACACCCAATGGTCTATTTCTTGCTGCAAGGCTTGCCATTACAGGATATTTATCTGAAAAAGTAAAAACCGCATTTATCACATTTGCCGGTGCCGATAGGTTTGTCCCCGTATTTACAGATACACCTACCCGCTTGCCATCATTGCCAATGGTGGTATATGAATTACGGATATATGAAATATAGTTTGAATTATTCACGATTGAATGAGATAAGAGAATATGGTCATACCAATCTTTTCCCCCGCCTGTGGTTCCACATGAATTGGGAGCCGTGGTAGCCCGTGTGGTGGTGGTAAGCTCTGCTGCTGCCCCAAGAGGGTTACTATCCCAATTTATAGGATAGGTTAATTTTTTATCCGGGAAAAAACAGGGGTCATCCATTATAAAATTTGTATCCGGATCTGTTTGGGTTATATATTCATATCCCGGCTCAGAACTTGAACGTGTATTAAAGTCGCCCATATATATAAGGTTAGGCATAACGGCGAACATTCGTTTCAATTTATTGATATTTGTTGTATCCTGTGTGTCTCTCCCGGTAGAAGAGCTGCCCGAAATGGTGTGTCCAAGCAAAACATAAAGAAATGTGGTATCGTGTGTTGCCGATAAGTAGGGGTCCTTATAATATAATTTGTTTAGGTCCATATCTTCTTGTCCCGTATATAAAGGGGTCGTTGATATATACCCAATTTTGGTTTTGTTGTAAAACAGTACGCTGCCGTCGCCGTTAGTGCACCCGGATATATCAGTGAAAGGACAAAAAGAATAATTGGTGTTTAGACATTCTGCAATAACTGTGTCAAGAAAACGATAGGGCGATATGCCTTGTAGATCGGTGGGGCTCGTTTGTACGCATACCATTTTATCCAACCCCATAATATCCGGTTGAGCAAATTGAAAAATAGCTTTTAAACCAGCATATAGGGGTGGTATTGGCCCCTGGCATCCGCTAGCATAACTAAATCCAAGTGTATTATAGGCCATTACCTTTATAGTGTCACCGGGGGTAGATTGTGCTTGGGCAGTTTCCCGGAAAAATAAGCTGCAAGAAAAAGCAAGGATGATTAAGCGGACGGTGGGGAAGAATTTTATGTTCATGAAAATATTTTAGATGAGAATTGACGAGGGGCAATAATTTTTGCAAATTTACAGGCCTTACTGTATACATTCGGGGAATTAATAAATTCTTAACAGAATGATAATATGAAATTCCCAACCCCGTAACGGAATCAAAGTGTTCGTGTTTTTTGCTTTAAAATCCTGATAATATAATAGGTAGGTCATTATTTGTTAATCACCGATACATACTTTTAGCCACACATTTTAGTAAAGTACTTTGATTATAAGTTTCATGCAATCCCCCTTGAAATGCCTGTACATACTGTGCTTTTGCCGTTATTATCATACGACAGCAGACGATTTATTAATGTTCAATTAACATTAAAGTAAAACTACTCCTCTAATCTTGCACCATCAATAAAAACAAAACCCAAAAACATGAAAACAAAATTTCACTTCTATGCAATCGCTGCAGTTGCTTTGGCTTTCTCTGCCCCAAAAGCAAATGCGCAATCAGTACTGATCCAGTATTGGGATTTTAACACTACTCTGCCTATCGGTGGCGCCGGAGGCGACAGCTTGGGTAACGTTACTAATCCTTTGCCCGCAAATCAATTTGCAGTTGGATTAACACCAGGCCATATTATTTATTCCCGTCCTCAAAAAATATATGGTTCAGGTGGACCCGATGGTATTTTAGACAACGGTTCTCCGGGAGCAGGTGTGTATGATTTCAGCAACACTAATGATACCGTAGGGCTTGCAACCAACAATGCCTTTGTAAGAACCCGTAATCCTTCAGATAGTTCTGAAATAATACTTTATATACCTACTACCGGTTATAAAAATATTACGTTGGAATATGCTTTATCTGCTTCAAGCACTAAAGGCCCTAACTACAATATTTTTGCGTATAGCACGAATGGTAGTGCAGGCCCTTGGAACAAATTAACCAAAGCAATGGATACCTTTAATATTGGTGGTGTATATCGTCCAGATACTATGTCTGCAATTAATCCTGTTACTGCGGCTAGCGCTTGGTACCCGGTTCATATTGATTTCTCCAGCGATCTTAACGTGAACAACAATGCTAATTTTGTTGTCAGCATAAGACTTGCAGGACCTAATTCAGTACTTGCCAGTGGTAACGACAGATATGATAATTTCGCTGTACATGGTACCTCTACCAGCGCTGCAGGAGTTAGTGAAATTGCGGCTCAATCTGCAGGATATAATGTATACCCTAACCCTACGACCAATGAAGTGAACATTGTTTCCACACAATATGCAGGAACAAAAGTAATTACACTATATAATGTAGTTGGACAAGTTGTTAGTGTAACTGAAACAAAAGATTTGCAAACAACTATCAATACTTCCGCATTGAATGCAGGAGTCTATTTTGTTGAAATTAGCGAATTAAGTACCGGTAATAAGTACACCACAAAACTTGTGAAGGAGTAGTAAGTAGGTTTCGATTTAATTTAGGATAAAAGTCCGCTTCTTAATTGAGGCGGGCTTTTTTATTTTGCAGCGATGGTTAATTTACCTTCCAATCTTGTATTACATCCCAGTTAGAGCGGATATTTAATTTATCGGGATAATAAAAAACCTTCTCAGGTTCTATGTTTTTTATATAGTTACCAATATCCCATTTGCCATTAGTATTTGCATCTTTTATTACACGGATTCCATATAAAGCCGGAGGAAGTCCATCATAAAAAATGCTATTGCTTCCATTAATCGTATCTTGTTTATAGATACCACCGCCACTATTAAGCAATTGAACGAGATAATGGGCTTTCTTTGAAAAAGACAGATTAAGTTTTAATGTTCCGTAAAAGCTTTGCTCTTGTATAGGGAAATGCACTATAGTAGTATCATTCATATAACCGAATAAATTAGTGAATGCTCCGGGCATGATGCTTAGATAATAAGTTGAATCACTAATCAAATCTTTTTTGGGGAAGAGTAACATACCATATGGTAACGATATAGTAAGAAACTTTAAAGCAATAGTATCTTTTCTTTGTATAAGTTTTATTTTTGAAATATCATAGTTAGTTACAGGCTGAGGAAATTTTATAGAAAATGGTAAATGATAATCGTACGCAGTTTTTTCAGCCACATTTAGATTAAGTTGCATCGATGGAGGCTTTTCCGAGGTAGCATTCTTTTTTTTAGCAGACGTTGTTTTATTGGTATGCCCGGGAATATTATACACAATGGCTGTATCAAGCACTTGGGTATTTCTTGAAACAATAAATCGCAACGAATCTAAATTAGGGTAATTAGTCCAATAGATAAGACTGTCTCCGCTGCCTGAATATTGATAGTATATGGTAGGATGTATAGCAGTATCAATATTTAATGGCCTTATTGTTATGCTATCCGCAGGTTTATTAAACACTATCATAACTTCACCTTTACCTGCTGCCTTTGCTTTTAAAAATTCCAATTTAGGCGGCACTTCTGTAAACAGAAAAAAATCTACAGTATCATTCTTGGTGAGCGAGAGCATACTATTTTTGAACCCGATATCTTCAGATGAAGGGTGATAAAAATAATCGCCCGATGCCTTGGATATGGCAATAATTCTGTATGTGCCGGGTTTTATATTGTCAATTTTATAATTCCCATTGTCATCCGTCTGGCCACAATAGGAAGGGTATTTCTTGTAGGGTGTAGAATCATCTAGATCTGCATACATCAGCACGAAAGCGCTCTTTTCAGGTTCGTGTGAAAATGCATCCCATGCACTTCCTCTAACAGATAAGGAATCTACATAATTTCCGGTCGAAAAAATATATTGGAAATTCTTAATGGGGTTGCCTTCATGCAAATCGCACACTGCATTGCCAAAATTGAAAGTATAAGTAGTGTTATCAAGTAATGTATCTTTAGTGAGAGGTATTTCCAGCACTTTACCTTTTATAATGGGTACCGGTAAGTGTTTTAGCGGAGGCGATATAATAAATTGCTTGGAAAGATCTTTTAGCTGGATATACTCATCAAAAGTTATATCAACCTTTCTGGCATGAAATTGAACACTTTTATTTTCAGGCGAATAACCGATGACTTTTGGGGAAGTAACATCCTTAGGTCCTCCACTTGGTGCCACCACCTGGGCGCAGCCACCTGACAGAAGAAAAGCAGCAAATATGATGTATGGCCTTTTCAAAACTTACCTGTTTACAATGCTTTCAATAATATGTACCACTTCTGTAAGTTTTAACTCATCAAAAGAATCAAAATCTGCTAAGTGTGTACTGTCGATATCCAACACCATCAGCACATCGCCCGTTTTTCCGAAAACAGGTAGTACAATTTCCGATTTGCTTTCGGTGCTGCAGGCAATATGCCCTTCAAATGTATCGACATCATCCACAACAACATTTTTTTTGTTTTTCCAGGCATACCCACAAACTCCTTTTCCAAATCCTATTCTTGTACAGGCTATAGTTCCCTGGAAAGGTCCAAGTACCAATTCATTGTCTTTTACAATATATAGCCCAACCCAAAAAAAATTCATACTATATTTTAATGCGGAAATAACATTCCCCAGTGCTGCGTAAACATCAGGTTCCTCCGCTAAGGATTTTAATTGGGGTAATAACGATGTATACTTCTCCTCTTTGGTGGTTCCGCTTATAGTAATAGACTCTGCCATTGGACAAAGATGCGAAATAGTTTAATGAGAACAAGTGGACTGCCGAACGAATTAAACTTATTTAACAGGTTTTAAAACTCTTGGTTTGAATAGGGTGGATGCTCAGGAATAACGATTTTATTGAAATTAAACTTTGTACTCGTGTGGCAATTATTGCAGGCATTGGTAAGGTTTGTAAAAGCATAAATAAAACGGTCTGCATTTCTTTGTGTAATAGATAGTTGAATACTATCCAATTGCGGGTATAGCATCACTTTAAACAATTTTACTTCATTTCGCCCCGTCTCAATTTTTTCAGCCTGGGTAAGTATCTCCATAATTTCATCATGTTCAAACTGGGCAAGTGGCCAGTCTTCATTTTTCCCGGCAAACCACAGTTTATTATGATGAACCTGTATTTCAAGCATCAAGTCACCTAGCCTGGGTTTAATACTTTCTATTTCTTTTTGAAGACTATCGTTTTTTGCATTCAGATAATTAATTTCCGATTGCAATGTTTTCAGCCGTGCATTATCGCTATTACAGCCGAACAAGAGTAATAGAGATAATGTTGCGAGAAGGAATTTCATAAATCGTACTTATTTCTTTAAGCGGATAAGGGGCTTATCGAGCTTCTCTGCAAATTTATTAAATATACTGGCATTCGTAACCCAGTTATAAGTAACCAAGGCGCATATAACACCAATAATAGAAGCCACATATACATCGCGCAGAAAATGCTCTGACAAATACATACGGGAATAAGCAATCAGCAAAGCAATGAGGAAGTAAATTGTTTTTAGAAAGTTGTTTTTAGTATAGAAAGCGAGGAGACAAAACATACAGAAACCTGTAGCTGTATGTCCTGATGGAAAACTATCGGCGCTATACATTTCAACATTCGGAACGAGATAGATGGATTGATGCAACTGGGTAAAAACTACCATTGGACGGGACGCATGAAAAATGACTTTTAGGGAATCATTAATAATAAACGTAAGTAAGAAACCGGTAACAGAAATCAACATATACCTGAAGCGTACAAAGGCAAGAATAAGGGCAACAGGTACAATCATAATACCCAGCCCCATGTTAGTCCAGATTCTGAAAAAAAAGTCTGCTGTAGGATTGTGATAGCTGTTTATATACAGATGTATATCTGTTTTGCTCCATAAAACCAATACTATGCCACCGGCAAACAAAAAAATTAAGTAGGGGACAAAAAATGCAGCATTCTTTTTAAGCAAAGAAAACATTATGAAGAACCTATTGAGTGATGTAAGTCGCTGATTTGTTGGTTCCAAAGCCTGGTAGATTCTTCCTGTTCTATAGGGGTGTCAGCAAAATCACTAACAATCAATGCTACTTCGCTGGTAAGGTCGTCAATTACAATTTTAAACTCAAAGTATCTTTTTTCAGCTTCGTCCAGCCAATGAAATCGTACCCAATCTTTTTCTTTAATAGCAATTTGCTTCGCCAACCTTTGTTCCCCATCTTCCCAATTAAAAACAAAGTTACTTTCGATAATGTATACCCTGTCGGCAAACCATTTTTCAAGTCCTCCGGGAGTGGAAATAAACTCAAAAAGTACATCGGGTGAGGAATTTACCTGGTATTCGATAGAGTAAAGTCCCTTTGGCTTTGGTTCGTTAGCTTTGGGAATAACAACTGGTTTCTTCACTACTATTTTTTGGGCTGATTTTACAAGCTTTTTTACATCCGGCTTTTTGGCTGCTTTGGGCACCAACTTCGGTTTTTTTATAGCTATTATTTTAACCGGTTTTTTCGGTTTTTTGGCGGCTGTTTTTGCCGGGGCTTTTGCCTTTTTAGTAGGAGCCTTTTTATGCGATACTTTCTTATTTTTCTTCATTTCCCAAAAACAATCAAGTGACAATTATAAATAAAAAACAAAACAAAGTGCAATTTTTTTTGATTTTATTATAAAAACTTATAAAAACTGCCATTCAAATGCTGCGAATTTCAAATAAAATAACCTATGTATAATTTGGTAATCAGTCGAATAGGTAGAAGATAGAGGAAAATTATCTGCAAATAATGCGATAAGGGAAAATGGAGGAAAGCTTAAATCATTAACTTTGCAAACTTTTAATAAAAAAAGTAATTATCTGGCGAGGTAGCTCAGTTGGTAAGAGCGTCGGATTCATAACCCGGAGGTCGAGGGTTCGATCCCCTCTCTCGCTACTTACAATAGGTTATAAGTATTTGAATTATAAATATTTATAACCTATTTACTTTTGGAAAGTACCAATAGAGTACAAAAGTTAAGTATTTCTTATTTTATTCTGCTTTTACAAGATTCAGCCCTATTTAATGAAAGTGTGGCAATAAAAGCCACTTTTGCCAATATAATGGGGAAAAGTGGCTTAATGAATGAAATAAGTCGCCTGACGGACATCGTCTTCAGTTATTAGTATTCAATTCTTCAGGACGGATATTGTTTTAATCCAGGTAGTATTCAAATACATGTGCAATGTATATTTGAAACAAACATAAAAAACCTGTTTGAAAATATCTTCAAACAGGTTATACTTAAAACGAGGGTTAGCTTAGTGTATAAACGTATTCTCGCAAATAACAACTAATATACCAAGAAGAGTAAATATTAAGGCGTATACTTCACAATAATAAGCAACTGTGTTGGTAGTGTGTTTGGAGTGAGTTAGTGGTTCCATAATGGTATGATTTAATGGTGCAAAGGAAATATAGAACCGTTATAAAATCTGTGACTTCTATTACACTTAAAGAATGATTTTTATCACATTTTCGCAATACAAGGCTCATACAAAATTGTATCATATAAGTGCATTTTTGTGTTCAAATAAATCCTCCTATGAATCAGATAGCACACAAATCATGCATACAATGCAATTCAAGACTAAAGTCTATCTTCAATGAAGTAGGCTCCATGGATATTGAAGTAATAGATTCGTTAAAAACCTGTCAATATTTCAAAAAAGGGGAAACTATTTTTGAAGAAGGCAATTATCCACATGGTATATACTGTATCAATAGTAGCAAAGTAAAAATTACTCAAACCGGTGTAGATGGGCGGGAACATATAATACATCTCTGTACTGATGGAGATGTAATGGGTTATAGGGCCATTCTTAGCGGCGACAAATATTCAGGTTCTGCAACTGCTTTTGAAAACTCATCTATCTGTTTTATTCCTACATCAGTTTTCACCACTATGGTGGAAAGGGATCCAAAATTTGCCTTTAAGATTATTACCCTACTCTCTCACGAGCTCAAAAATGCAGAAAGACATGTTACGGATATTGCTGAAAAATCAGTTAAGGAACGCCTGGCACAGGGCTTACTCCTGCTACAGGAAATCTTTGGATTTGAATCTGACGATCGTACAATAAATATTGTTATGACCCGTGAAGATATTGCCAATATGATAGGCACCGCACGCGAAACTGCTATCAGGCTGCTTTCTGAACTTGATAAGGAAAGTATTATTACACTGGATGGTAAAAAAATAAAAATTATCGATCAACCCAGGCTTTTGAGGCTTGCCAATATTCTAAATTAATTTAGTATGATTTCAATCCACTGTTGATGTGACAATTATCATATTTCACAGTAGTGTTTCAAAATACTTTTACATAAAATTTAACCATCATTTTTATTATAGCCATGAAAACAAAGCTTGTTATTGCAGCAATAGCCGTCCTTGCAATTCCCTTTTCAAAAATACATGCACAAGATGGAGGAGAATTATTCAAAGCTAATTGCGGAGCGTGCCATACAGTAGGTAAAGGTAAACTGGTAGGCCCCGACTTGAAAGGTGTGCAGGAAAAACATACGGAGGAGTGGATATTAAAATGGGTGCATAGCTCACAAACATTGGTTAAAGCCGGCGATAAGGATGCCGTAAAGTTGTTTAATGACAATAGTCAGATACCTATGCCCGACCAAGCACTTTCAAATGATGAAGTTAAATCTATACTGGCTTTTGTTAAAACAGAAGGCGAACCGGTAATTGCATCAGCACCTTCACAACCTACAACATTGCAAACAGGTGAAACAGATAATATAACTGCAGCCACTCAAAAAGTTGCAGATGATGATAAAGCCGGAATTCCTTTTCTTGCCTCATTTAGCTTTACTAATTATTTAGTCCTGTTTCTGATAGGGATATTACTTATTGTTGTATGGGTTCTGGCGTCAGCCGTTAAGACCTTGGCAGAAAACTCAAGCGGAAAAAGCTAAACAAATAGTCAAGAACAAAGCTGTATTATAAATTAAGGCCCATTACAAAAGATTGGGTTTAAAATATCGATGCTTCCCTCATACGTTTTTATCGTATAGTAATTTTATGTCTCAAAACTAGCGTCTAATTCCCCTTATATCATGAGCGAAAATTTAATAAAAAAATACAATGTACAGGCGCCAAGATATACTAGTTATCCAACGGTGCCTTATTGGGAAAATAACCTCTCACCAGGGCAATGGGAAAAGGAAGTAAAAAAATCATTTGATAAAACAAATGCTACGGAAGGTATAAGCCTTTATATTCATCTTCCATTCTGTCAAAGCCTTTGCACATACTGTGGCTGTACTACACGCATAACGGTTAACCATGCTGTTGAAAAAACCTATATAAATGCAGTGCTGAAAGAATGGGGCATGTATTTAGATTTATTTCAAAATAAGCCGCGTATAAGGGAAATTCATTTGGGTGGAGGAACGCCTACCTTCTTTAGCCCTGCCCACCTGAAAGAACTGTTGGATGGAATTCTTTTAAAAGTTGAAGTTTGCAAAAATGCGGAGTTTAGTTTTGAAGGGCATCCTAATAATACTACATACGAACACCTGAAGACTTTACATGAACTTGGATTCACCCGCTTAAGCCTTGGCATACAAGATTTTGATATAAAAGTACAACAGATAGTTAACAGGGTACAACCATTTGAAAATGTAGAAAAGGTAACCAAGCAAGCCAGGGATATTGGTTACAAATCGATTAATTTCGATTTGATTTACGGATTGCCGCTTCAGAAAAAATCGAGCGTAATAGATACTATTAATAAAGTTAGTGTTTTAAAACCTGATAGAATAGCCCTTTACAGTTATGCTCATGTTCCCTGGATAAAGCCAAGGCAAAGAAAATTTACCGAAAAGGATTTACCCGAAGACGAAGAAAAGCGGGAGTTATATGAAACAGGACGGACAATGCTTGAAAAGGAAGGCTATGTAGAAATTGGTATGGACCATTTTGCGCTAAAAAGCGATTCATTATATAAGGCTGCGCAAATGAAAGGGTTGCACCGCAATTTTATGGGATATACCCATAGCCATACAGAATTGATGCTAGGGCTTGGGGTGTCTTCGATTAGCGACACATGGTATGCATTTTCACAAAATGTAAAGGTGGTGGAGGAATATTATCAGCTTTTAAATAAAAACCAGCTTCCTCTTTTCAGGGGGCACCTATTAAGTAGTGAGGACCTCATAATAAGAAAGCATATCATGAATATTATGTGTAGGCTTGAAACAAGCTGGTTCGACAAGGAAGACCAAACAGGGGAATTATACAATGCACTTGGTCGATTGAAAGAAATGGAATATGATGGACTTATACAACGTCTTCCACACAGTCTTATAGTTACTGAAGAAGGAAAGAAATTTATCAGGAATATTTGCATGGCTTTTGATGCCCACTTATGGAGAAATAGCCCTAAGAAAGAGATATTCAGCAAAGCTATTTAATAAAGCTGAAACAAAACAGAGGTAAATAAGGCTTAAAAAGATTACCTTTGCTTAAGACACCAGATAAAAGAGGTGCTTTGAAACTATACAGCACTTGGTGTAATTTTTGGGAGATATAACATTTGAATAGCCCCTCCACCTGTGATTTATGTAACTATTCCCTAAAGTTATGTAACCCTTTCTGTTCAATAGTTGTCGAACTTTGCATACTTCCATATACCAATTAATGGCTGATTAATATTTTGAAGTTATATATAAAATACATGGTAAGTAACCGCTGTAAAATGGTGGTGAAAGAAGTATTGAAAAAAATGGAATTGCACTTTGTGGTGGTTGATCTAGGGGAAGTGGAAATCATGGAAATCCTTTCTTTAGAGCAACTGGAGCAACTAAAAGTTGAATTAATTGTCGCAGGATTTGAATTAATGGATGATAAAAGAGCCATATTGATTGAAAAAATCATCGGCGTAATTTCTGAGATGATTCATTATTCTGATGATATACCAAAAGTGAACTATTCTGATTACATCAGTGAAAAACTACACCATGATTATACCTACATGTCTAACATATTTTCAGAAGTGAAAGGCATTACTATACAGCAATTCATCATTGCTCATAAAATTGAAAAGGTAAAAGAATTAATATTCTATGATGAACTGAATCTCACAGAGATTGCATTTAGATTGCATTATAGCAGCGTTGCACATTTATCTAATCAGTTTAAAAAAATAACCGGGCTCTCTCCTACCCAATTTAAGCAATTAAAGGACAAAAAACGAAATGCCATAGAAGAAATCGGAGCTTTAACTGCTGTTAAAAAATAAATTCTTCAAAACAAAATATGCCTAGAACAAAAAAAACAGAGTTTGATGAGTTGCTTAATGCTCGTAAAGAAATTGCCCTGCAAAAAGAAGAGAATGGAAAGTTGGCATCTGAATTACGCATTGCCCAGGAAAAACTTGTTTTCCAGGATAATGAAAAGGCGCAACGGGCGGCAGAATTGGGCGTTGCCAATATTGAACTTGCTTTTCAACATAAAGAAAAAGTAAAACAGGAAATTACGCATAGGAAACTGGAAGCATTCAGCTATTCGGTCAGATTAACTTCCCAATACGCACGGAGTTTGATAGAAGCTACTCTTGACCCTTGGGTTACACTGGATTTAAATGGTACAATTACAGATGTAAACGAGGCCATGGTGAAAGCTACTGATAAGACGCGGGAAGATCTTATAGGTACTGATTTTACAGCTTATTTTATTGAAGTTGGAAAAGCTACTATTGTTCACAAGGAAATCTTTTCAAAGGGTTTTATCTTGAATTACCCCCTGACTATAATTGATGGAGTATTAACAGATGTATTATTAAGTGGAGCAGTTTATAAGGATGAGGATGGAAGGGTGCTGGGTGCAGTAGTGGTAGCAAGGGATATAACAGATTTGAAAAAAATAGAAAAAGAGTTAATAGAAGCGAAAGTATCTGCTGAATTAGCGACAGGAATTGCCCAGGTTGCAAAAAGCAAAGCCGAGGCTGCTAAGCGAATAGCGGAAGACGCGGTGAAAGCAAAACAGCAGTTTTTATCAAATATGAGTCATGAAATCCGGACTCCTATGAATGCCATTATCGGATTTACAAAAGTGGTTCTGAAGACAGAACTATCAGCAAAACAAAAGGAATATTTAACGGCGATAAAAATGAGTGGCGATTCATTAATAGTGCTCATTAACGACATACTGGATCTGGCAAAAGTGGATGCCGGCAAAATGACATTTGAGCAAGTGCCTTTCAAAATGGCATTATCTATATCTGCCATGCTTCATTTGTTTGCTACAAAAATCCAGGAAAAAAACTTAGAGCTGGTTAGGGAGTATGACACCCGAATTCCTGAAGTACTGGTTGGCGACCCGGTGCGTTTACACCAAATCATTTTAAACTTGATTAGCAATGCTGTGAAGTTTACATCGGAAGGAAAGATTACAGTAAGTGTACGTTTATTGGAAGAAGATGAGAAGACAGCGACAGTAGAATTTTCTGTGAGTGACACAGGAATCGGGATACCTGAAGGTAAAATAGATAAAATATTTGAAAACTTTCAGCAGGCATCCAGCGGTACTTCCAGGTTATACGGCGGAACCGGGTTAGGGCTCGCTATCGTAAAACAGTTAGTTGAGCCGCAGGGAGGCAGCATTAATGTAAAAAGTAAGGTGGATGAAGGTTCTATCTTTAGTTTCATACTAACTTTCCAAAAAACAAAGGAGACAGCTCCTTTGGAGATGGAATTGTTAGAACTGGATACGGATATAAAAAACATTAAAATATTGGTGGTGGAAGACATTGCACTGAACCAATTGCTAATGAAAACACTCTTAGATGATTTTGGCTTCGAACGCGATATTGTATCAAACGGCAAAATAGCTATAGAAAAGCTGCAGCTTAAATCATATGATATTATTCTGATGGATTTGCAGATGCCTGAAATGAATGGCTTTGAAGCGACAAATTATATCCGCAACACACTAAACTCTAGAATTCCTATTATAGCCTTAACGGCCGATGTAACAACGGTTGATCTTGAAAAATGCAAGGCAGTTGGCATGAATGATTATATTGCAAAACCTGTTGACGAGAGGCTATTATATAGTAAAATACTCGCATTAGTAAAAAAGCCCCAGTCAATGAAAATTATTGAAAGTAAAAAAATTGGAAGTTATAGAGGAGATGAAATAAAGTGCACTGATCTTGCTTATTTGATGAGCCGTACAAAATCCGATAGCAAATTGATGATGGAAATGATAGCGCTTTACCTGAAACAAACGCCGCCTTTAATTACTACTATGAAACAAAGTTTGCTGGATAAGGATTGGGGTTCATTGTCTGGGGCGGTGCATAAAATGATTCCTTCATTTGCAATAATGGGTATTAGTGTGGATTTCGAGAATATGGCAAAAAAGGTTCAGGAATATGCAACCACTCAGCAACAGACAGATGGAATACCTGATCTTGTCAGGCAGATTGAAAACATTTGCCTTCAGGCGTGTAAAGAATTGGAAATAGATCTTAATATGATTAAAAATGCCTCCGTATGAACACTGAAAAAATAAAACTCTTCCTAGTAGATGATGATGCTGTGTTTTTAAAGTCTTTGGAAATTGACTTCCTGCAGCATGCTGATTTTACTATTGAAACTTATGCAACGGGAGAGCTTTGTATGAATAATCTATCACATAATCCCGATGTGATTATTTTAGATTATTTTCTTGATGGAATTGATAAGACTGCCATGAACGGAATGCAAACATTAGATAAAATAAAAGTGTATAACCCGGATATTCCAGTTGTAATGCTGTCCTCACAAGACAAAATTGAAGTAGCTGTAAATTGTATGCATCACAGAGCTTTCGATTATGTTGTGAAAAGCGAAACAGCCTTCACGCGTTTGCAAAAAATTATAACTACCATTTTCCAATATAAAAAAATGGAAAAAACCTTGAATTGGTATATGGAGAGGATATAACCTCTTCCCTTCTTCTCCATTATGTAACACTTTTTTTATAGTGTTGTGGGGTATTAAACCCTTTTCTCTCACTTACTATTCCATGCCTAGTCCAATAAGGATAACACTTCTCATTTCCGGCCCAGGAAAACATCCCTCGTAAGCCTTAAAATTAACCTAAGATCAAATACAGAAAGCAATATATTGTAGTGTAATTCGTTTTACCTATAATTGCAATCTATGCGGAAGTCCCCCTGTAAAACTGCGTTGAAATATTTTTTTCTTTGTAGTTTTAATCTTTTACTCATTCAAAACAGTTTAGCCCAAGCTGTCATTAAGGGCAGTGTAACCGACAGCCTGAATATACCCGTTCCATATGCTGCAGTGGGGTTATTTAATACGAAAGACAGTTCGCTGGTAAAAGGTGGCCTTTGTAATGATTCCGGTGTATATACTTTTGAAAACATAAAGCCTGGTTCTTATTTAATCAAGGTCCAGGTAATAGGCTATTCGGAACAATACAGTGCTATTATAAAGGCAGACAGTGCTACTAATACGGTTCCGGTTATGCAAATGAAAGGCTCCGGGAACAATTTAAAGGCTGTCAGGGTTGTGGCCGATAAGCCTTTTATGGAGCATCAGGCAGATAAAATAATCTTTAATGTCGAGGGCAGTGTTGTTTCATCTGGTAAGAATGCACTCGAAGTGCTAAATGATTTAGCCGGAGTGACTGCCGATGATAATGGCAACATAACTGTGCATGGCAAAGGCGGGGTACTGGTGCTGGTAGATGATAAACCTATTTATATGGACCTGGCTACTTATCTTAAAAGTATTGATGCGAGCCAGATAGAGAAGATAGAGGTAATTACCAATCCTTCGGCTAAATATGAAGCATCGGGCAAAGCAGTTATCAATATCGTACTTAAGAAAGATAAAAACCTGGGGCTTAATGGGCAGTTTACGAGCAATTATCGTCAGTGGACTTATGCGGGGTTCAACGAGAATTTGAACATTAATTATCGCACCAAAAAGTTCAACTTTTTTGCCAATACAGGAGTAAATTTCTTTCATAATTATACTACCCATACTATTAACGAAACTATTGGAGACACAAGGCTTAGCGAGAACTCGCCCCAAATTAATCAGGGTGCACGAGATTACAGTACGGCCGGGATAGACTTTATGCCGGATAACAAGCAAACCATTACGTTATCGGTAGATGGCTACTCTATGCTGGTACCTAATAAAATCACCATTAATAATACCACAAACATACGTTCTCAAAATGGTCCGATCGATTCCAGTATATATAATCCTTCTGTTACTAGCGACAAGGAAACTCAGATTGTTTATGGCATTGATTATAAGTTCAAGATTGATTCAGATGGAAAGGAGCTATCTGCCAATCTGAGTTTTCTTCCATACAGAGGTTCTAATTCCATACAGAATTCCATTTACTCGTATGATGGCACGGGAGATATATTATTGCATGCTCCTGAATTGTCGAGTGCGTATGAACCATCAACTATAAACGTATGGCATGGCAAGATAGATTATACCCAACCGTTTGACAAAAAAAGCAAGCTCGATATGGGGTTTGAAGAAGAAAATGCAATGCTCGATAACGAGGCTGCGTTTTATAATATCGTACAAGATGCAAGTGTGGTAGATACTACCCGTACCAATCATTTTAATTTTCAAGAGAATGTTTTTGCAGGGTATGTAAACTATTACCGTAAGCTAAGTAAAAAGTTTGACTTTCAGGCAGGGGTGCGGGCAGAACAAACAAATGACAAGGGCATACAATATGTACACGATACGTCTTTCACCCGCAATTATCTTAATCTTTTTCCAAGTGCTAATTTAAGCTGGGAATTGAATGATGATAATTCATTTTCAGTATCCTATTCCCGCCGCATCGACAGGCCAGACTACGACGATTTGAACCCATTTATAACCGTACTAAGCCCCTATAATTATTCAGATGGGAATATTAATCTGCTACCCCAGATTTCCGATAATTATGAGCTTGACTATAACCTGGGCGACTTAATCAACACCACTTTTGGCTATGTCCATTTTACCAATGTTATGGGCGAAGGAACACATCAACAGGTTGGTTCTTATATAACATACAATACACCTATAAATATAGGCAACTATAACGTCTATTACCTGGAAATAACCTCCACACTAAGGCCTACTAAATGGTGGACATCTATTAATACATTAAATACTTATCACGACCATTATTTTGGCACATTTGGTGGTAATGCAATTAATAATTCAAATCTTTCTTACCAGTTTCATAGTAACAACATGTTTAATTTCAAGCATGGTTGGCGGGCGCAAATAGTATATTGGTATCATTCATCCAATCTTAACGGAGTGTTCCTGGAGTCTCCTCAATCAAATCTCGATATTGGTATAGGAAAGTATTTTGATGATGACAGGTTTTCCGTTAACCTGAATGTTACAGATGTGTTTGCAACCCGAATAAGTACCAGTACTCAAATTTCTCCCGGCCTCAGCATAGTTGATACCCGCTACAACGATTACCGGAAAATACGCCTGAGTTTAACCTGGAAATTTGGCAAGTCACAATACCATAGACAGGAAGAAAATGACAAGAAGAATATACCTTTAAAGGGAGGGCAACAATAGTTCTGCGAGGAACAGCTAACATATCTTAACATTTGCCATCTGTTCCATTTCTTTCAAACATGTATCTTTGAAACTTATCTCAAAAATGCATGTTCCACATACAACCTATTTTATATGTTATTATAGCGCTCACTGTTGCAGGGCTATGGAAGATTTTTGAAAAAGCCGGTGAAAAAGGCTGGAAGGCTTTAATACCTGTTTACAACTATTACATCTGGCTCAAGATTGTAAAACGCCCTTGGTGGTGGATATTCATCTTTTTAATTCCGGGTGTGGGCTTTATGATGTATATGGTAGTTTCTGCCATTACCGGGACTGCATTTCAAAAGAAGAAAGTTTGGGAGTTGATTCTTTCAGGGGTTCTCTTTTTTGTTTACCTGCCTTATTTTGGTTTTAGCAAGGCTGCATTTCAACTACCGGTTGCCGATAAAGCGAAGAAGGAAAAAGTATCTTCAGGGCACGAGTGGACGGAAGCCATTGTGTTTGCAGTTATAGCTGCCACAATCATACGTACCTTTTTCTTCGAAGCCTATACCATTCCTACTCCATCAGAAGAAAAAACACTAATGGTGGGCGATTATCTTTTTGTAAGTAAAGCAAGTTACGGAGCCCGTATACCGATGACTCCTATTTCTTTCCCGTTTGCCCACACTACCATTGCAGGTAATGTAAACTCTTATTTAGATTGGCTGACATTGCCTTACATACGTATACCGGGCTATACTTCGGTGCAACGTCACGATGCGGTGGTTTTTAATTTCCCTGAGGGCGATACTGTGTGTGCCAATATTGATAACCCAAGCTATTATCAGTTGTGCCGCTCTAATGGCAGGCAGTCTATAATAGATAATCAGCCTATCCGCATGGCAGATGGGTTACAATACCCAGGAGCCATTATTGCAAGACCCCTGGACCAGGAAGAGAATTACATTAAACGGTGTATTGCTGTTGCCGGAGATACTCTTTTTATAAAACATTCCCAGGTATATATAGATGGAAAGAAAGACGAACTGCCCGAGCAGTCGCAAATGAAATACATTATTACTACCAAGGGTGAACCGCTCGATCCATCTATATATGCAAAGTTGGATATTACAGACGACCGAGATTCGGGCTTCAACCCTCCCGATACCTATTTATATGCCCTCAACCTTACTAAGTACAGTGCAGAAAAAGTAAAGTCGTATATGAATGTGGTTTCCGTGGTGCCTGATATAGAAGATAGCGGATTGGCCGATACCAAAGATATATTCCCTTTCTCACCCCGGTATAGATGGAACGTTGATAATTTTGGTCCGCTTTGGATACCTAAAAAAGGGGCTACAGTTAAGCTTGATACGGGTAATTTACCCTTATATCGTCGTATCATTGGGGTTTTTGAACATAATACGTTGGATATAAAAGGCTCTACCATATACATCAATGGTACACCAGCTAATAGCTATACCTTCAAAATGAACTATTATTTCATGATGGGAGATAACCGCCACAATTCAGTAGACTCCCGTTTCTGGGGTTTTGTACCTGAAGACCATGTGGTTGGCAGGGCTTCTTTTGTTTGGATGTCGCTTAAGAAAAATGTCCATTTCCCCAAAAATATAAGGGTAAAACGCTTATTCACCTTTGTTAATCCTGAAGGGCTTTCAAGATCATATCTTATCCCAGGGCTAATAATTATTATAATCGCATTCCTCTATTTCTATATCAAGAATGCGAGGATGGAGAAAAAGAAGTCTAAGGCTAGAAAATAGCTTAACAGCCTTGAAAAGGTAAATTCTCTTTGTAAAAGAAAAGAGAATCCCGTGGAATAAATTTAATGGTAAAGTAAAAATTACTCAGCAGAAGCAGCAACCGGCTTTGCAGCAGGAGCAGCGACAACTTCAGTATCGTTGTGCTGTTTTTCCTCAATACGTGCTTTTTTGCCTTTTGCCTTGCGAATGTAGTAGATTCTTGCACGGCGAACTACCCCTTCTTTATTCACATCTATTTTTTCAATGAAAGCAGAGTTTACAGGGAATATCCGTTCAACACCAATGCCATTTGAAATTTTACGTACGGTAAAACTGGCAGAACCACCTTCGCCCCGACGTTGAATAACAACACCTTGATATTGTTGGATACGTTCTTTATCACCTTCTTTGATTTTATAATGTACGGTAATGGTATCACCGGCTTTGAAAGAAGGCAGATCTTTCTTGACAGCTAATTTCTCTTCAACGTATTGGATAAGGTTCATGGCTATGGTTTTTTTAAAGGGCTGCAAATATAAGTAATTCTTGGGAATCAAAAATGGAGATTTAAACCTATTTTTGCATAAATTACTGTTTTCTAATTATTAATTCCTAACTAACAGGGAGTTATGCGAGTGAAAGTGGGTGATACTGTGAGGTTTTTAAACGAAAAAGGGGAAGGTATCGTAAAAGCCTTTGTTTCGTCTGTAAAAGCACGTGTTGAAATTA
>Ga0134125_10000091_pt1 | contig 133665 bp, 107 predicted proteins | sample KB31751_FD_96464 | JGI IMG/M metagenome (GOLD analysis project Ga0134125, IMG submission 96464) | Terrestrial soil microbial communities with excess Nitrogen fertilizer from Kellogg Biological Station, Michigan, USA - KB3-175-1 | ecosystem: Environmental > Terrestrial > Soil > Unclassified ...
AGATCCCTTATCTCCGTGTTCATCTGTGGCCGAGGATCTAAATCGCTCGTAATCACACTCCGCGAGAAACCGTTGAAACGGTTAGCCAGATTCGATGACGCACTTACCACCCGGTTGAAACCGGGTGTGAATGAGAAGGGATTAGCGAACGCGGCTGAAACCGGTGTGAATGAGAAGGGATTAGCGGACGCGGCTCCGCCATCTTTTCGGATTCTCTTTCAAGTCTGAGTCAACCCTCGCAAATACTTTCCGCATCAATTAAACGACGCCAAAGTAGATGACGATCCTTAGGCTTCACCAATAACCATCCTGTTCTCCCCGAAAGCGCCTGCCTTCCGGCAGGACATCCCATCACTCTGTCTTAGGAGGCATTACCATGAAAGCCGTGTTGCTTATCGCGATGATCTTCGCGTTCACCTTCAACTCCCAGTCACAAATGCGACGATCCGTGCAATCGCAAGCTGCTCGTCCAAAACAAACCGCGTTGCGCAAGAATCACTCTGCGACGATCGCTGAGAATGACGGGACTCTTTCCCAGTCTCTCCCTGTTAGTCGCGTAATTCTTTACAGCAACGGCGTGGCATACATTGAGCGACGCGGAAAAGTTACCGGTCATGCCGAGATCAGCTTCTCGTTCAAACAATCACAGGTCGATGACGTTTTGAAATCGATGGTCGTTCTGGACCTTGGGCAGGGACGTATCGGCGCGGTTAGCTATAACTCGTCAGCGCCACCATCAGCGCGTCTCGCTGAGATTCCCTTTTCCATAGCCTCAGGCTCGGACGGCAACAGCAACGGTGGTCTCGCCGGCGTGTTGCGTCAGCTTCAAGGCGCTCGAGTGGTGATCACAACCGCTACTCGTCTCGCGACCGGATCAATCCTGACTGTCGAAGAGCGCAAATCACAAATCGATGCCAGCAAGCCGCCCGTGATCTCTCATGCACTGGTAATCGCATCGGATGGCGGTGATCTCACTAGCTTCGATCTTGTCGACGTGCGCTCGATTAAATTAGTCGATGAAGGCGCTAAACGCGATGTTAGCGAATTCGCAAGTGCGTCAGCCTCTGCTCGCAGACGAGATGCCAAGACCATCGTTGTCACCTCCGACGGAGCCGGAACTCGCGAGATGCTCGTCAGCTACACGATCGCCGCGCCGATTTGGAAGACCACTTACCGCGTGGTTCTCGATCAAACGGGCAAACCCTTCTTCCAGGGCTGGGCCATAGTCGACAACGTCGGCGACGAGGACTGGAACAACATCTCGCTATCGCTTGTCTCGGGCACGCCCGTTTCCTTTATCCAGCCGATTCAAAAACCCTTCTATCGCTATCGTCCGGTCGTCCCAATGTCCGGTGATCTCAAGCTCGAACCTCAAGTTTATGAGGACACCGAGGGCGCTATGTCATCGCTTACAGGTTTAATCCGAGATGCAAACGGAGCGGCGGTCGCAGGCGCGAGCGTCAACGTTAGGAATGAGGTGACGGGTCAATCCTTCGATGTAACCACGGACAGCCAGGGCCGATATCGATCACCGGTGCTGGCATCAGGGAATTACACCGTTACTGCATCCGCTCCGGGCTTTAGAAGAACCGCTCTGATAAACATCGGTGTCAGTGGTGGACTGGGAACAAATTACGATCTGACTTTGGCCGTCGGTAACGTCTCAGAAACGGTTACGGTAAATAGCGAGTCGGCGATCCTCGCGAATAGTGTCAATTCACGTCAAGTAAGGAACCTGCCGCTGAATGGCCGGACGAACAACTTAGCGACGTTGGCTCCAGGAGCTGTCGGCGGTGGCGCTGTTGAGCCTTCGATAGGTGACGCCATTACTGGCCCAGACTCTGGAGTTGAAGCAGCAGCGACGGGTGGCGAAGTCGGCGATCTTTTTGAATACAAGATCGATCAGCCGGTCACTGTGCCACACGATCGTTCAGCTTTGATACCGATCCTGCAAACTCGCATGGATGGCGAACGCGTTTCCATTTACAACGAAGCGACTCGCCGCGATCGACCAATGGGAGGGATGCTTTTGAAGAATACGAGCTCACTAACGTTGGAAGACGGCTCGATGACGATCATCGATGGCGACGCCTACGCCGGCGAAGCTTTGATGGAAAGGCTCAAACCGGGTGAGCAGCGCCTGATCTCCTTCGCGTTGGATCTGGGAACGCTGGTGACGGCGCGGCTCAAGGACGACCGGACACCGACTTTTCAGGTACGCGTAATCAATGGAGTCTTTCAAGCCCACTACCATCAAACCACTAAGAAGGTCTACACGGTAACTAACCAAACAGACAAGCCTCGCACGGTCGTGATTGAACATCCGATACGGCAGTATTGGAAGCTAACAGATGAAACGGCCAAGCCCGACGCCACCACTCCTCGCTTTTATCGTTTTCGCGTTCCACTCAAGGCGCGTGAGAGCGTCGATTTGCCAGTGATTGAACGTCGCGAAGTAATGGACAGTTATGCGCTAACCAACTTCACTCGTCCGGACCTGGATTTGTTTGTTGCTCGTAACTACATCGATGCTCAGACGCGTGCGATTCTGGAGAAGATCCTCGACATAAAGGGGCGCATCGCGACTACCGAAACGCGTCTTTCAGCAATTGAAACCGAGTCAACGGAGATTAATGAAGACCAGGAGCGGTTAAGAGAGAATATCAAAGCATTAACCTCGACCGTTGAAGCAAAACAACTCATCGCTCGTTACGTCAACAAAGCAGACACGCAGGAAACGCGGCTTGAGCAATTAGAGAAAGACCGCAGGACGCTGAATGAAGAACAACTTAAACTGCAGTTGGAGTTGAATTCGGTAGTGCGAGGTTTAGCACTCGACCGGAAGTTGTCGGAGTAAAGCTGTACGACAGGCTGCCAGCCTGTCGCGCGCACCCTGCCAGGGGACTAGCGTGACAGCTGGCAGCAACCGCATTCTCCTCACTACGACTATCTGCAGGCTGGCAGCCTGCAGTACATTTATCCTATGCCGTTCGTCTCCCTGAACACGTCGTCCCTGCTGCCCGACGTAAGTCCAGTACAAATCTATTACCGCGAAGCTGGCATTGGTCCACCGCTCATCCTTCTTCACGGCGGCTGGGGATATGATATGTATCCCTTCGATCGTCAGGTGAAACAACTCGCTCAAGATCATCGCTGCCTAAGCCCCGATCGAAGCGGATATGGGCGCTCAATGAAGCTCGCCGGTGAATTGCCGAAAGAGTTTCATTCTCACGCTGCGATTGAAACTCTGAATTTCATGGATGCGCTGGGAATCGAACGGGCGAACTTTTGGGGTCACAGCGACGGCGCCGTCATTGCCGCCATTCTCGGCTTCACAGCGCCTGAACGCGTTAGCGGACTAATCCTGGAAGCCTTTCACTATTACGCTCTAAAACTAAGCTCTCGAGAATTCTTCGGAGCTTTGGCAAGTGAACCTGAAACGCTCGGGACAGAGTTGTGCGAACGCTTCGCCAGAGATTTCGGCGCCGACTATTGGCGTCACTTGATAACGACTCACGCAAACGCCTGGATCCAGTTAGCTCGCGCAGCCAACCAGCCGGACGACGATCTTTACGAAGGGAGATTGAAGGAAATTGAGGCGCCAACACTCTTCATTCATGGAAGACTCGATCCGCGCACCGAGCCGGGAGAGTTAGACGCTGTTAGAAGTCAGATGCCTGGCGCTTGGATGGAAGTCCTCGATCTCAGTGCACACAGCCCTCACAGTGAAGCTGCGGTTGCGAACCAAGTCACGGAATTAGCCGAAGGTTTCTTAAGTAAATCTCAACACCGAACTCCATAATTCCTCTTCAACTTTTTCCTTTTACTTGTCCATCAATCATCCTGAAGTAATTTCCCTCCCCATAAAGGTTGCCCTGCAAGTGAAACGTAGAAGCCATACGTCGCCATCGCAATCAACAGGAGTGCGGTCGTAATGAAGCTACTGGCATACCACGCTGTGAGATCGGTGGTGACGGGATAGAAAACCCAAAGATGAAATACCATCAAGGCTGAGATCAGACCGAGCGGTCCAAGGCGCAGTCCGCAACCCACAAATACCAGGACTACGATAGCGATGCACACCGACCCAAACCAGTGTTCCAAAGCGAGAGAGGGAACGACCAGCACCAGCAGCATAATTACCGAACCGATGGAGATTCCCAGCCAGTCTCTCCGAAAGAGCAGACTGAAAAACAACAACATGAATACGATGATGAAGGCCTGGCCGATTGACGAGGTGAGTTGACCCGTTAACATTTGCGCGAGAGCGCTCGGACCTGCCAATCCAAACCTGTAGCCTACTATCATATCGGGCATGCCAGGATTTGTTGAAAACCAACGTGGTAGAGCAAAACGCAAATACATCATTGCCACACAAAAAGCGCCCACGGATGCGCCGATAAGAAGGTCACGCCCAACCAATGGATCCCGAAAATCTCCAACCAGTAAACGGTTCCACGAAATGATCCGTTCGGGCCAACGCCGCCTCAAAGACGGTTCTAGCGCCAGATACATGACTCCCACGAAGCACGACCAAAACAGCGCTGACTGTATCCCTGTAACTAAGAGCTGTATCTCTTGAGATTGAACTACGTGGTGGGTTATGAAAACCCAGGCGATCATTCTTACGATGAAGACGAAAAAGACTACTCTAAAGGCTCCGCGGCGATCGCAACGACCGCTCCGAAGATTTCGCAGCGCGAGCATAGCGCCAAGAATTAAGCTGCCGAAGAAAACGACTAACAACGTTCCGGTGCCCACCTTTTCGGCCGTGCTGTCGATATCGGCCGAACCGCTCCGACTCCATGGAAAGACCATTTCAAAGTAGACGGGCTTACCTCGAAGTGAAGCAGCTTCAACGCGAACGCTCATGTCGGGAAAGTTCGGCAAAGAACCATTCCATGCGTAGCTGGCGTCAAAAGCATGGGGTGGCGCCCAGTTCGTTTCCACGAGTTGAAAACGCGTCTGATCCAACCCTGCAGATTGAAACAGATTGGACCAGTCGACTGGCTTTGTGACAAGTTGCAAGCCGGGAGTTGCCGAAGGGCACGATAGACTTCTCCCATACCGCCTTTGCCGAGCAATCCAACTATTCGATAGCGATCGACGAGAATGGCTCCGGCTACAAAGCGCGCGTCATCGATAGACTCCAGCGAGGACGGTCTGACACTTTTCTGCCTTGGTTTATTGTCAGGCTTTGGAGAATCGCTCGGCTTGGGCGTGTCCATTCTGCGCGTCGGCGAGAATGAATCGAGCAGCGATGCTCCGCACGAAGGGCACGAGGTCTCATTGTCAGCGAGGGGTTTTGAACAAGCCGGGCACGCAATCATTTGGCCGCGGATTCTACCTTATGAGTCGCTTGACCGGATAGGGAAAGGATGAACAGTCATTGATCTAAGCTGAGTTGATGCCACGAGCTTGCCCCGCGGTAAAGCTGAGTTGATGCCACGGGCTCGCCCCGTGGTAAAGCTGAGTTGATGCCACGGGCTCGCCCCGTGGTAGAGCTCACGTGGGTTGCTACAAAAATGATCAAAAAGAACTTCGGGGATGCCACCGGCTTGCCCGGTGGAGGTTCACGATAGCCGCTAACGTGAATCACCACGGGACAAGCCCGTGGCATCGATTTCTTCCAATGGCTCCCCTATAGCGGCTAACGTGAATCACCACGGGACAAGCCCGTGGCATCGATTTCTTCCAATGGCTCCCTTATAGCCGCTAGCGTGAATCACCACGGGACCAGCCCGTGGCATCCTGAAATTCTTTGCACAGGCCCTTCTTAGCTGCCCAACATGAGTAGGCTGGACCTGAAGTAACCACCAGCCGCCGCAGGTGGAATTAAGACTTTTCGGGCAAAGCTGCTAAAAGGCCAGTGAATCTCCCAAATCTAATCCACGGTCTAAAGAAAGAGCGGACACGCGGGTCCGCCCCTAGGAAACCGAATTGTAGTTAGTTAATCAGCCTCGCACGAGCTCATCAGCGATCGAGTTGGCGTTGAAGACTTTGCGGAGAATTTCGAGCATGCCTCGTGAGTCGACGGAGATGGAACGATTCACGGACTCGTCATAGTCAAAGTTGCCGACGAGCGATTGAATGTTACCGTCGAAAATCAGTCCGACCAACTCGCGGTTCTTGTTAATCGTCGGCGAGCCACTGTTGCCGCCAATGATGTCGTTAGTCGAGACGAAGTTGAACGGCACCCGCATATTAATCGCCGAGCGCTTGCTGGCCCAGCGCGGCGGAATGTTGTACGGGAAAGAGTGATGATACTGATTCGAGCGCGCGTAGAGTCCGCCCAGGGTAGTAAACGGTGTTACAAACTTGCCATCTTCGCGATAGCCCTTCACGGCCCCATAAGACAGTCGCAGCGTAAAGGTTGCGTCGGGATACACCTTGGTTCCCTGTGCATCAAAGACAGCCTGCGCAATCTTCGCGTAGCTTGAACGTTCGACCGCGACAACTTCTTCCTCATAACGCTTGCGCACGGCGCGAGCTTCCTTGTCGATGTCGCGGGCGAGCACAATCATCGGATCTTTTGAGTCGTCAATAGCTTTCTCACCGCCAGCGGCAAGCTGCCTGCGATACTCGACGTCCTTAAGCTTGGTCTCGTCGATCAACTCCGCAGCTCGAGCAGACGGAGACTTGCCCTTCAGCACTTTCTTCAAGATCGAGCTGTTAGCCGGATACTCGCTCTGCATAAACGTCAGCGAGTTTGTGACCTTCGCTTTTTCAAAGTCGTCATAAATCGGCGCCGTTGAATACAGACCCGCTTCTAATCCCGGACGACGCGTATTTCTGAATTCCGGTAGACGCTCTGAGTCAGGTTTCTTGTTTTCATCAGCAAGACGCACCAACGTGCGCGCATATCCGAAAAGAACTGTGTTCAGTCCTGCGGGGACCACCTGCGCGCTCGAAGTCGAAGTGGTCGGATCAAGAAAGCGGCGGTCCAACTCATAACTCGAGAGACCCTGACGGCCTTTGCTGATCGCAGTCCAGGGATCGCCGTATTCCTCGCGCTTTCGCGCGTCGTTGTTGACCGAATTGCGCAAAGCCTGTTCAGCCTCGCGCTTCTTTCCGATTAGTTTTGGATCCTTAAGACCGGCAATCTGGCCACGGTAAACCTTGAGTGAGTTCTCGGCGCTGTTCAATTCGTTTTGGCCGCGGCGCGTTTGCTCCTCGCCTTGGGCCATGTATTGCTTGAGTCCTTGCTGTCGTGACTCGAGCATGCGAATTACTAAGGGAATGGCTACGTCACGTAACGATTCGAGATGACCGACAGTGTTCAGTCGTTGCGTGGTGCCGGGATGCCCGGTCACAAAAACCAATTCGCCGTCCTTCGCACCGGCCTTGGACCACTTGAAGTAATTCTCCGACTTTACGGGCTGGTCGTTTTCGTAGGCTCGCACCAGCGCCATGTCGATATTGAAGCGGGGAAAATTGAAGTTATCCGGATCGCCGCCAAAAAATGCTGCCTGGAATTCAGGTACGAAGACCAACCGAACGTCGGTGTACTTTTTGTAACGATAAAGATTGTATTGGCCGCCTTGATAGAGAGTTACCACGTCACTCTTCATTCCAGTGGCTTTGGTTGATTCCGATTCGATCGCGGTGATCTCGGCGCGGCGCGCGTCGTTGGCCTCTGCAGCCGACATGTTTCGTTTGACGACGCTGCTCACGCGGGAGGTAACGTCCTCGATGTCCACCAGCTGGTCGAGTGAAAGACCATCAATCTTCATCTCCTCGCCACGAGTACCAGCGACGAAGCCTTCCTTCGCGTAGTCCTTGTTGGCCGAGCTCAACTCGCCCACGAAGTCTTCGACGATGTGATAGTTGGTCAGGACCAATCCGTTCGGTGAGACGAATGAACCAGAGCCGCCGGGAAATCGAACCGAGGCGAGTCGAACTTTGCGCAGCCATTCGTCGGTAACATCGAAACCATATTTTTGTTTGATATCAGCGCGAGGCACGTTATTGAAGGTCCACATGCCCTCGTCAGCTCGCGCCGTGAAAGTAAGAGTCTGCAGTGAAAAAGCAGTCAATAAGGCCAAACTCAAGAATTTTCCTAATCTCATCATTAACCTCGCAGATTTATTGGGAGAAGTTTGAATGCCTCAGAAGTATAATGTCAAACAACGTAAACCGTGAACCGTGAACCGGGAACAGTCAGAATTTGCGCTCCTCACATGGCCACCACTCTATTAACACCCAAACTAATAAGGAGATTTGGCTATGCGTCCACATGAAAAACTTGATCTTTGGCAAAAAGCAATTGATTTTGTGGTGGAAGTCTACAAAGCAACCGAAGACTGGCCCAAAGAAGAGAAGTATGGGTTAACTTCTCAAGTTCGGCGGGCTGCGGTTTCAGTCCCCGCGAATATTTCCGAGGGAGCGGGCAGGTTTTCCAACAAGGAATTCGCTTATTTTCTGTCAAACGCACAAGGTTCCGCCAGCGAGGTCGAAACGGAATTGCTAATCGCTCATCGCCTGGGTTATCTGACGGATGCAAAATTCGCGTCGCTACGTTCGCGACATGACGATCTTGGTAGAATGCTGATTGGCTTGACCCGCAAGGTGCGGAGCAAGATAAGCTAAAGACGTAAACCGTGAACCGGAAACCGGAAACAGTAGATCGGTTCTCGGTCTCGGTCTCGGTTCACGGTTTCCGGTTCACGGTTCACGGTTTCCGGTTCTCGGTTCACGGTTTCCGGTTCACGGTTTCCGGTTCACGGTTTTCGGTTCACGGTTTCCGGTTCACGGTTCACGGTTCACGGTTCACGGTTCACGGTTCACGGTTCACGGTTTCCGGTTCACGGTTCACGGTTCACGGTTTCCGGTTCACGGTTTCCGGCCTTTTTATGACAAACCAGGAAATAGCACGTCGCTTCTACCGACTATCGGCGCTAATGGATTTGCGTGGTGATGATCCGTTTAAGTTGCGATCCTACCGAAACGCGGCCGAGGCGATCGAAGTCTGGCCGACGCCGATGAGCGAGATCGCGGCCAAGGAAGGAGCAGCCGGACTACAAACCATTCCCGGGGTCGGCAAAGCTATTGCCGGAAAGATTGTTGAATTGCTGGAACGGGGAACCTTTAATGCCTGGGAAAAATTAATTGCCGAGACTCCGGAAACCTTACTCGACTTGCTTGAACTTCCCGGCATTGGCCCAAAGACAGCGGCCCTGCTTCATCAAAAATTCAACGTCTCGTCGCTTGAGGATTTGAGAGTCTTCGTTGCCGCCGGGGGCCTTGAGCAAGTCGACGGCATCGGTCCGAAAACCGCCGACAAGATCAAGGAGAGCCTCGCTTGACGTGGCACGGGCGTCCCGCCCGTGAACTATCCCAACACTCAGTTCCTTTAGAGGCTGTGCCTTTGAAACTTCACGGGCGGGACGCCCGTGCCACTATCCTAATAACCCGCCGACCTTGGAGGCGAGGTCGCCGATACCGCCGCCTTCACCCGACGCGCCGCCAGCCATTAGATTGTCAATCTGTCCACCAATCGGCGCCGGCAACTTGTCCTTTAGAAATCCCAACACCGTCGTAACGGCTGTCCGGGCTTGGTCCTCTGAGATTCCCGTCTTCTCGGAAACTTTCTTAATAAGTTCGTCCATGATTTTCTCCTTAATGTGTTCTTTGTCTTTTGTTCTTTGCAGTTGACTCTGAGTAACTTTGCCAGCCGACCATGAACGAACGCGGACGACCGGCACTAAGCACCAGGAACCAAGTACAAAGAACTCGTGCGGTTTTATTCCCACGCGGAGGTGCGCTGGCCACCCTCGTCTTCCCAATGCGGCGCCCACGCAAGAGTCAGCAACCGGACAGCAATATTCGCCTTCGTGGGCTTCACAGTCACCGTTTCTAACTGCTCGTTCTGCGAGTCAATCGATTGCTCGAGCGAAGCTGTCTCTTCCTTAAACTGGGCATCAAGGTCCGCGAGTTGTTGGGCTACAGCTTCGACTGTTTCCTGGGCGCGACCAACATCGGCGGATTCCTTCATGCTGCGGCTAACGCCTTTCACGGCAGTCGTGGCGCGTCCCAATGTAGATAGGCTGACTGTCTTGCGACCCATGAAGGAAGACAAGATCGTCGCTCCAAAAGATATTGCTGTTTGAAACTTCGAGCTCTTCGCCTGTTCCTGCTCACGTTCCACCGCCTGTTCAGCGCGACGTTTACGTTCCTCCAAAGTCGCGATCTTCGGCGCATATTTCTGGCGCAAGCGTTCGACCGCTTCATCGCGACGCTCGCGAGCAAACTGCTGCAATCTGATCCGAAAATCTCGTTCCGATTCGCCCGGGTTTGACGCGATCTCCAGACTGGGACTGCGGACCAGCTCAAGCTTCTGATTGCGATACACCCACGCAGCAAAATCCTTTTGCCAGGCCGAATAGCTCTTGTTCTTGCTAGCGGCGGAAGGCAATTCACCGTAGCCGGCTTGCTCAGTCGGCGCTTGCTCGAGGTCCGATAGTGACACGTCCACCGGTTGCGCGCCGTCCCATTCAACGGGAACCGGACCATCATTAATCGGAGTCAGCAAAGTAATGTCTTGAGTGGTGTCGACCTTCTTGTCTGAGAAACGCACTTGCGCGGCGCCAAGCACCATCGGCTGATAGACGAGGCGAGCTCCGCTCGTACCGCTGCTCCGAACTGGAATAAAGTATTGAGACACGTCCGGAGGAAGCGCGGGTCGTTGAGATTGCGGCGCCGGCTTGGACTGAGCAGGCGCAGCGGCTGCTGCAACCGTCGCAGTCGCCGCTTGAGCTGGCGCGCTCGAGGCGGAAGGTGCGACTGGCGCACTTGCACTGCTCGCCTTGACCGGCTGCATTAGGGTCTTGATCTGAGCGCGAGTGAGTGGTCCGCGCAAATATGACATCGCCCATCTTGTCTCAAAGATCTCGGTGCCGTCTTCATGCACATTGTTCAGCAGGAATATTCGATTACCCAAGCCAGCCAATACCTCTTCCATCGCTTGTCGATCAAAGCCTTTTCCTGAACCAGCGGCTACGCCTTCCAAGCCTTCAAGGACTTTGTCTTTGTCTCGCTCAGTCTGCAACCGGCCGATGAACCACGTGCCCGTGTTTGAAAGACCTTTGTAGTCGAGGTCTACCGGATTTTGCGTAACCAGAACCACGCCCAGCCCAAACGCGCGGCCCTGCTTGAGCAAAGTCATTAACGGCAACTTCGAAGGCGGATTTGCCACCGGTGGAAAGTAACCAAAGATTTCGTCCATGTAGAGAATCGCGCGCAGACTCGTGGTACCTGATTGAGTGCGCATCCATCCCAAAGTCTGGTTCAGAAGCAACGAAACGAAGAACATGCGCTCGGCGTCGTTGAGGTGCGCGATTGAGAAAATTGCGAGGCGCGGCTTTCCATTCGGAGTGTAGAGCAGGTGCTGAATGTCGAGCGGCTCGCCTTCCATCCAGGCGCTGAATCCAGGCGCCGCCAACAGATTGTTGAGCGACATAGCCAGCGCAAAGCGTTCCTTCGCTGGGAAGAACGATTCCAGGTCCATCACCCCGACTTTGGTCACGGGAGGTGATTGGATTTGCTGAATCAATGCCGCCATATCGAGATCGGTACCCGCCGACCACGCTTTGTTGAGAATAGTTGAGATCAGGATGTGTTCCCGTCCGAGCGGATCGGCATTCACATCGAGCAGCGAAAGCAGCGACGTCGAGGTGGTATTGACTCGTTCCCGAAGTAACTCATCGTCGTCGAGAATCGCTGCGGGAGGCGCTGCGAAGGACTTCAGTATTGACACCGGAATACCAGCGTTGCTTCCGGGCGTATAAATGCTGAACTCGGCAGCATTGCGCAGCTTGCTGATGCGCGCGCCATCCTGACCCCACGAAGCTAATCCGTTCTTCCAGGTTTCGGCTTGCTGAGCTGCGAATTGTTCCTTGGTTAAGTTTTTTTTCGCTGCGTCCTCTTCGTTTATCCAGGGCAGGAAATCTTCGGGCTTTAGGTCGGGGAAAGTGAGAAGCAAGTTTGCGAGATCGCCCTTCGGATCGATCACGATGGCTGGAACTCCGTCGATGGCGGCTTCCTCAAGAAGCGAAATACAAAGACCCGTCTTGCCACTTCCGGTCATGCCAACGCAGACTGCGTGAGTAACGAGATCTTTGGAGTCGTAAAGCACCAGGCCTTCTTTGGCTTTCTTATCTTTCAAATCGTAGGGACGACCAAGATAAAACGCGCCCAGCTTCTCAAAATCTTCCATCGCTAGTATTCCCCTCCCCGGATATTATTAGTTCTGTTTTGCAATCACGAGATTCGTGATGTGCTCGTAAGTCGATTCCGGAATAATCTTCTTGCGCACCAGCTCTCCCTTATCGTGATAGGGTCGATTGGCAATAATTTTGTCCGCGTACGCCTCACCGATGCCGGGCAAATTTATCAGCTCGGCTCGCGTGGCGGAGTTCAAATCGAGTAACCCACCGTCGTTGTGACTCGAGTTGGAAGCTTTGTGATTGGTGTTCTTATTAGTATTGGAATTGGCAGCTTGTCTTGAACACGCCGTCAGCAGGAATGCGGTCACCACAACGATCAAGAGACAATTCTTCATACGAATCTGCCTTTTAAGTTTCTTTTGATGTGGTTATCGGGCGAGTCTGAATTATTAGTCAGCTTACGTTAATTGGAGCCAGGCCAGTCGTTTGGACTCCCCTTTCATTCTCACAAAAAACCGTGTTGACTTTGACCGCATTCTGACATAGAAGCGGACAGATTTACCAGTCAGGTTGGCCCAAACCGCAAACAACCTGGAGCACGCCAATTGACTGGTGATCATGACGCAACCAGCGTCACATATCGCTGGCTCTGCGGCCATAACCTGCGAGGCTGAGGATTAGAGTGCCTGTTACCGGACCGAGAAATCAACAGCGGACTTCAGACCGTTTTCGCGGTCCTAATAATCGGCGCGTTCCAACAGACTTCTGATTTCTTGCGCGACGTTGTCCTCACTTTGAAGGCGCGTGTACTCGCTTTCCAATTCTGCAAATGAAGTGGAGAAATCCGTGAGAGCTACTTCAGTATTGAAAACTTCAATAGCCCTGCGTTCAGCTGTTGGTCCAGGAACGGGCGCTGGGGCGTCTTGAAGTGGCGACAACCCTTTCAACGCTAAAACCGCTTGGCGGCCCACAAGACCGTCATGGACTCGCTTGCACGACACGAGAGTTTCACTTAACCGAGTCGAGAGCTCTTTGAAGTCAGAAGTGTCGCCGATGGTATCGCTTTCCTTTACCAACCGACCTTGGAGGTCGACGCCTCTCGCGCGTGCCTTGTCGAGTGCTTTCAAACGTCTTTCTGTACGCTCATAGGTAAGGCTTTCCCATCCATAAAACAGGGGGTTCAGAGTATTCTGCCATCGCACGGCTTCAACTTCGATGGCTTTAGCGTTGTACCTGGCATGATGAAGCAACAACATGCGAGCTGCTTCTCGTAGAGTTCGACGAACTTCCTGCCACTCTGCCCCGCCATTCTCATTAGCGCGTGCCTGTACCGATCGAATCTGCGCTTGACGAGCTTCGATCTCGTTCAAGCGCTGGTGTATTGTTTGCTCGCTTTGGCGAAGACTGCGATCGGCGCGAGTTTTTCGATCCGGGCGGATACCCACCGCTCTTTTCAGCAGCTTGAAGCCCACGATCATTAACACCAGGGGAATCACGAACGTGCCTACCATCAGCAACCAGTAGCTTGCCAAATCGAGACCACTGCCCAACTGCTGATCGACAACAATCAGGATCGTCATGACCCACAGCACCAAATAGACAAGGCCGAAGAAGCAACCATGTTGCGTCGGATCCAGAGCTACTTTTGTTAGGTACTCATCTTTAGCAAGTTGTTCGTATGGGCGAACGATGCCGCAGTTTGGACAGTTGGCATCCTGTGACGAAACCCAGAAACGGCAATCACGACATCGATGATAGGGTGAGATCATTTCAGCTCATTCGTGTTTTTGAATTGGCTTAGGCGCATTCTACCCTTACGAGAGCCCCTACGACCAAGGTTCTCCAGCTCCGTGAAAATATTTTTGGAATTGAGGAATCTGTTGCTGTGATTTGATCGACGGCTCAACTTACATCAAGTATGATGCCGATTCGCTCTACCACTTCGCCAACGCAACAATACAAACGTTATTACTAAATAGATTAGGAGCCCGTCCAGATGAAAAAAATCAAGCGTCGTGAATTTTTGGCCAGCACAGCCGCCGCGGGAATAACTGTGGGCGCTATCCGAACCAAAGGCTCGAATGCAGCGCCGACCATGCTCATCCGCGCAGACATTAAGCCCGTCGTCGTCTCTTCGGCAAACGGCAACCGATTTAAGAATGGTGGAACCGTGACCGCTGTGCAGAAGGCGTTCTCGATGATCACGGCAGGTAAAGACGTGCTCGACTCGGTTATCGCAGGCGTGAACATTGTGGAACTTGATCCGCTCGATGACAGCGTCGGTTATGGCGGGTTACCGAATGCAGAAGGAGTGGTGCAACTCGACTCTTCATGCATGCACGGGCCACGAAAGCGCGCGGGCGCCGTGGGCGCGCTCGAAGGTATCCGCACGCCTTCACTGGTCGCGCAATCGGTGATGGACTATACCGACCATCATCTTATCGTCGGCGAAGGTGCGCAGAAATATGCTCGCAGCATGGGCTTCAAAATCGAAGATGACTTGAACACGGAGAATTCGCGGAAGCAATGGTTGGAATGGAAGCGCAGGACTGACCCGCAACATTATCTCGATCCGGCAAAGCGAGCCGAGGCCGGTCGCCGAGCGGCTTTGGAAATGCTCGCGGAAGGATTGCTGCGCGAAGAGAACATGCACGGCACAATTAACTGCGACGGCATTAACTCGAAGGGCGAGATTTGCGGTGTTACTACTACGAGTGGACTGGCCTGGAAAATACCGGGACGGCTTGGGGACTCACCAATTTTGGGCGCGGGACTTTATGTCGATGGAAATGTAGGAGCGGCTGGATCTACCGGACGCGGCGAAGCGAATCTTTACAACCTCTGTTCGTTTGTGATTGTCGAGGAAATGAGACGCGGCGCTCATCCGAAAGATGCGGGCATGGAAGTCTTGCGGCGAATCAAGGCGAACACGATCGAGAAGCGATTGCTCAAAGCCGATGGTAATCCAAATTTCGGCATCAACTTCTACATCCTGAACGCGAAGGGCGAGTACGCCGGCGTTTCGATGTATCAGTCTAAGTACGCGATGTGTAACGAGAACGGCCCGCAGACATTGGATACCGAACCATTACTGCAAGGTCGTCCTGGAGACTAGCTTGGGAGCGCAGGCATCCTTGCCTGCCTTGGTTGCCAAGGAAGATACTGTTGCCTGGCATTCCTTGATCTTAAGAGGCTCTTTTGGCTACTTAGGCAGGCAGGGATGCCTGCGCTCCCAGAATTTACTTCGCGTTTTCGTCGGGTTGCATCATTCCGAAGATGTTGCCTTCGGTATCTTTGCAGTAAGCCAACCAGCCCATACCCGGGATAGCCATCGTAGGAACAGCGATCGAACCTCCGTTAGCGGTTGCTGTCGCCACCGACTCGGCCAGCGACTGGACGCCCATCGTACACACATAGCCAATCACCGCTGTACCATCTACCGCGCCTTGCCTTGGGTGTAAACCGCCGTTGATTCCACGTTCGCTGTCTGGCCCGGTTGTGACGAGCCAATACGGCGTCGGACCTTCCCACTTTTGAAAGCTCCAATCAAACATAGTTTTGTAGAAGGTGATCGCGCGCTCAGGATCATCCGCGTGGATTTCGAAATGTACGGGTCTTGGCATGATTAATTATCTCCCTGTTTATTTTGTCTTCTTCAGTTCTTGGTTCCCTGTTCTTGGTTCTTGGTTCTTTGTTCTTTGTGCGCTGTGGCAACAGTCGTTCTTCTGACTTTGGCAAGGCAAAACTCAGCTCACCAATCTCTCAACCACAAAGAACTAAGAACAAAGCACAAAGTACAAAGATCATTAGGTGTGTGCTGGAGCAGGCTGTTTCCCATATTTCTGAGTAGCAAAGCCGACGATTAAGCCGACCAGGCTGCCGGGCAGCATGATTTCAAGGTAGTAGCCGCCTTGAAGCTTCGCGGTTATCCACGCGAGCAGCGCGCCGATGAACAAGCCAAACACCAGGCCTATTGGCAATGAGTGGAACTTCTTTGCGAAGAAACCAATGGCGACGCCGGCAATTATTCCTTTGACGGTCGACCCAATTACGATAGTTCCGATCTGATCACGAACCTCAGGGGTGAACCACGCAGTCAATCCGTCAATGGCGCCAAGGATCGCGCCGAGAATAATCCCGATAATTGGTTTTGACATTATTAAGATTCTCCTTTTGGAAGAAGTTTTGTTTTGGTTCTTTGTGGTTATTTGTTCTTGGTACTTAGTTCTTTGTTCTTTGTAGTTTCTGGCAATTCGATCCCGCCTCTTATTTTTGCAGGGATGAATTCAACGTAATTAAGACTCAACTACAAAGAACCAAGGACAAAGAACTAAGAACAGAAACGCTCTACTACACTATTAAGCTATCGCCGCAATTTCCTTTAACGTCGAGCGGAAAAAGCTAGAAAGATTCGCATCAGCAGGTAAGCCAGCACGAGCAGAACCAGAAAACGATTCTTGTTCAACCAACGCGCGACTCGCTCAAACAGATTCTCACGATAGGCGCTGACGGGTTCATCATCGATTAGATGGACGACATCCGCGGCCAACTCGCTGGCACTCGTGTAACGATCAGCTCCCGAGAATGCCATCGCTTTCAAACAAACTGCTTCCGCGGCTTTGCTCACTTTGGAATTTAGTTCGCGCGGACGCGGCGAGGTCCCAGCCTCGGACCGTCTCGGACTCTTGTTAGTCAACAGAAAATAAAGAATGGCGCCTAATGAATAAATGTCGGACCGCTCATCAAGCAGGTTGATTTCGCCACGAGCCTGTTCCGGCGACATGTAATTCGGCGTGCCAATTATCGTGCCGGGCGAAGTGTTGTCGCCGTTGTTGGTCAGCTGATTACCGGCGCCCTGGCGAGGCGGTAAGAGCAATGTGTCCGCTTCCAACTCATCCTCAACGGACGTGTGCGTCGCGATCATTTTCGCGACCCCCCAATCCAGGACCAGGACCTCGCCAAACGAGCCAATCATGATGTTCTGAGGCTTCAGATCACGATGAATAACTCCGTGCGCATGCGCAAAAGCAACCGCCTCGCAAACTGCCTGGAACTTGCGCAAACGATCTTTCGCAGAGACGTTGCCGGCGACAAACTCGTCAAGGCGCCCGCCGCGAACGAGCTTCATCGCATAGAAGACTCTGCCGTCGGGCAAAGTGCCAACATCATGAACAGGCACGATTCCGGGATGCTCGAGGCGCGCGATGATCTGCGCTTCGCGCACCATCCGTTGAGCGATGCTTTCGTCGGCTTCGGTAACATTCAGCACCTTGATAGCGAGCTGGCGGCCCAGTTCCGTGTCCTCGGCCCGGTAGACTGTGCCCATGCCGCCGCTCGAGATCTCGCCGAGGATGCGATACTTCGTACCCTCAAAATCGGGCACGATCGCAACTCCCAGCAAATGGTGCAAGCCTTTATCGGAAACCCATCTCACTTTATTTCCACTCCGAGTAGAGCACGCGCCTCGCGGCGAAACTCTTCTTCGCTGGCAGTCAATTCGCGAAGCCGGGCGAGCACGAGCTTGCGAAATTGGCGCCGAGCGGCGGCCAGATAATTCGTAACATCCATGCTCGTCAAGCCAAATTGATCGGCGAGCGAAGCGTACGAAATCCTGCTTGCCCCTTCGCCGCCGTCATCGTCACTAAGATCGTAAATCTCAAAAAGCTGAAAATAGACCTGGCTGCCCTTCTCCGTGTAATGCCGGCGCAGAGTTTCAATAGCGAGGCTGAACAAGCTGCGCACCCACTCGCGCTGAAAGAAATCTTCGGGTGTTAATTCGGTAACGCCGTGCTGCTGAAAAAGTTCATTTTCGGCTTCGCCGAAATCCAGGGAGAGGTGCTCGACGCCACCGCCTCGTTTCAATCGCTGTTCGGACTTTTTTTGATTCGTGACGTAGCGATCGAGGCAGGTGCGAATGAAAGTTTGGAAGCTGGCAATTGCTGGATCGAAGCTGTCGAAGAACCTTTTCTCGATTGCAGTTGTGAAGAAGCCCTGCGTGAGGTCTTTGGCGTCTTCATTTGAAGCTTGCCACTTGATGCGAATGTATTTGTAGGCCGGCTTCCAGTAGCTCTCGACAATAGTCTCGAAGGCACGCTGGCGCACTTCGCTGTTCTCACTTCGGGCCGCAATGATTGCCGAGTGTTGCGTATCGGGAAATCGATTTCGATGCCCGCCAATGTCTGTGTCCTGCTCCATGAGAACGACGACTGGATACTCCACAGATTACGCCGATTTCACGGATTAGGTAAGCCAGACTAATTAGCCGACGATCAAGTCAATCGGTGTAATCTGCGTAATCTGTGGATTATCGTTTTCGGCTTGTGAGAGAAGCGCGTCCGAAGTTACTTCATAGCGACTGAAAGCTGTTGAGTCTCGGCCTGGCGCTTCACAATCACCAGAGTAATGTCGTCCGCGGCCCTGGTTCCCTGCGCAAACTTTGTGAGCGCAGATTCGATGCGGTCGCGTATGCCCGCTGCCGAAGCTTCGACATTTCGTGAGACCACTTCGTACAGCCGCGTTGGCCCAAACTCTTCGCCGGTCGGACTGCTCGCCTCGGTCACACCATCCGAATAAATCACCAGGACATCGCCGTGCGCCAGTTGTGTTCGTCCTTCGCGATACTCGGCGTCGGCTTTGATTCCCAAAGGCAATCCGCCCGAAGCAAGCTGCTCGACGGTCCCGGCGGCATGGACGATCAGCGGTGGGTTGTGTCCGGCATTCAGGAAAGAAAGTGAACCTGATTCAGGATCGAGCTCGGCACAGAACAAAGTTACGAATCGATTAGACGGAATATTCTCAGCCAGATACTTGTTGACGGCGCTGATCGTGCCGACGAGTGTTTCATGCGAACCGGCTTGCGCGTGAATCGCCGCGTGTAACGACGACATCAAGAGGGCCGCGGCAGTTCCTTTTCCCGAGACATCACCCAGGGCAATTACCATGCGGCCATCATCGCGCTTGATAAAGTCATAATAGTCGCCGCCAATCTCATAGCACGGGAAGCTAATGCCTTGCAGTTCGTAACCCGGCACGATCGGCGGCGCGGTTGGTTGTAATCGCTGTTGAATCTCACTCGCAAGCTGAAGCTCTCGTTCAAGCCGTTCCTGTTCGATTCTCGCTTCCATCAATCTTGCGTTTTGAACTCTGATAGCCGCTACGGAAGCAAGTGTCGTCAGCACTTTCAAATGATCTTCGGTGAAGCGTCCTTCGGCGATTGGAGAGTCAGCATAGATGATGCCAAAGACCTTGTTTTCGACACCGAGCGGCACGGCCAACACCGATCTCACGCCCTGCAACACCATGGTGCCGCTGGCAAATCTCGGGTCGTGTTGCGCGTCAGAAGTCAGCACTGACTTGCCGCGCATCACAACTTCTTCGAGAACATTTCGGCTCACTCGAATTTCGCCGACGTCGCCGATACGATCACGAAGCCTGGCAACCGGGACCTTGAGTTCCTCACTGCCTTCATCACGCATCATCACGAGACATCGATCGGCAGGCACGGCCTCAAACACAAGCGCCACTATCTGCTCGAGAGTCTGAAGAAGAGACGCCGATGAAAGGAGGGTGATGCCTACCTTGCTGATCAAGGCTAGTAGATCGCTGGTCTTTTCCGTGCGAGGGGCAGCAGCAATCTCTTCGGGCTTCGTGCGCGCTCCTTCGATTGCTTCCAAAAGGCCCGACGTGGTGCGATCAGAAGAATGTAACGCAATCGTAGCTTCGGGCAATGATGTCGTATTGTCCGTGATCATCGTCGCGCCCATGCTCGAGTTGTAGGTACCGTCGTCAAAAATCAGCTCGGTCTCGCCGATTTGAATTCTGCCGCCGGGAGTCAGCGTAATATTGCCCTGCACGTTGCTACCGTTGTAAAGCGTGCCATTCGCCGAGCCTAGATCTTGCAGGTAGTACTCGTCGCCTTCACGTCGAACTTCAGCATGAACACGCGAAGCAAAAGGATCGGGGACGCAGAGGTCGTTGCGTGCAGAGCGACCAATAGTGATGCGTAAGCGCCCCAGCGGGAAGTGGTCGGGCGCGCGGTCGGGGTATTTGACTATTAGTTCAGCCATAGATTCTTGATTTCACGAATTCTCAAATCTCATTCTCAAATCTCAGATTCTGAAATTTGAAATCTGATCTGACCTTGGGATCTCAGATCTCAAACTTGAGATCTCAATACTCACTTGTCGTCCAGCACTAGAATCTCATCACGCACAACAACTGTATTCGCAATCAAATCTTCGAGCGCGCGCCCGCGTTGCGAAAACGCCGCCAACAAAAAGCCGAGACCGACAGTTAGTAACGAGGCGGGATAGCCTACAAAGTGTCTGAGAAATGCTCTGCCAATACCGATACCTGATCCATCCACTCGCTCGATGCGCAACCCGGTCGCCCACTTCCCGATTGTCTGACCATTGAGCCCGGGAAAGATTCCAAAGTTCAGAATGCCGACTACCGCCACGAGCACCCAGCCGAAGGTCTCTGTCGATGAAGCCGCTGCGTTTCCGCCACCGCCAACAATCCGCGCGATTATGGTGCTCACTGCGATGATTGCCATCAACACAATGTAATCAATCAGCAAGGCTCCGCATCTCAAGGAAAAAGGCGCTCGAATCTTATGAACCTGAACACGCCTGCGCGTCCTCGACGGCAATGATAATCCCTCAGCTTGACTCATTAAGGTCTTTGGTCTTTGGTTTTAGGACTTTGAAATTTCGGATTTTCAGCTTTCTCATGCCAATTCAGACAACAACAAAGCCCAAAGATCTAAGTCCAAAGACCTTCGTTTTTATCCAACAAGAAAATGCAGCGTGGTTTCGCCGAGGCGGATGCGATCACCACTATCCAGCACCCGAGGCTGACGCGGAGCCAGACGCACAGAATCATTAATCACAGTGCCGTTGACTGAACCCAGGTCTTCTACGAGGAACGTGTCGCCTTCAACCCAGATGCGCGCATGGCGCCGCGACACTTTGGTTTCTCGATCAAATTTCGACAAATCGATTTCCGGGAAAATGTTCGAATGCGGATCGGCGCGGCCCACCAGGTTGCTGTCCTTCTGCAACACAAACGCTGAATCCAGTTCAGCTGTGCCGGCCACGACTAACTTCGCTGTCAGCCGGCCGGCTTTCAAAGAAGGATTCGAAGCCATCGCTCCGAGCGGCTGTCGCGCTCCGCAATGCGCGCAAAAGACATCGTCAATCGCGATGCGACCGCCGCAGAAGCCGCAGAAGACCGTTTGCACCTGAACAGTCTCACCGCCGAGCTCAGTGGCCGGCTGTCCGTAGCTAACTCGCCCCGACATCAGCTTTTCGAGATGCTCAGCGAGGAGATCTCGGACTTCGCCCGCCGAACGGAATCGATCCTCCGGCTTGTATTCGACAGTCTTCATCAGCAGGCGTTCCATCTCTGAAGAGATAGACGGAACGATTTGTCTCGGACGAGGGTTCTTGGTGAAGTCAAAGATCAGCAAGGGATTGTCCTGCGGATCCGAACCCGTTAGCAGATGAAACATGGTCGCGCCCAGGCTATAAACATCCGAGCGCGGCTCGACTCGCCCGCTGAAGAGCTCCGGCGGCGCATAGCCCATCGTGCCGACTGCGGTGACGCCCTTCTCCTGCTTCGCCACCCAACGAGCGATGCCAAAATCAATCAACATGACGCGGCCGCTGTTGCCATCGATCATGAGATTGGCCGGCTTCAAGTCACGATAGATGATCGGCTTCGGCCGCGTGTGCAAATACTCGAGCACGTCAGCGACTTGCATTCCCCAGTCAGCGACCGTCTTCTCGTCGAGCTTGCCCTGTGTCGAACTACGCAGACGCGAAGCCAGATCTCCACCCGAGATGTACTTCATCACGAGATAGAAGCGATTCAAGTTATTGTCGTAAAAATAGTCGTAGATGGTTGGGATCGAAGGATGCTCAAGCGACGTCAGTAAAAGTGACTCGCGCTTAAAATCTCCAATCGCCTTTTCGTGCTGATTCTCATCGAGGTGAGTCTCGACCATCTCCTTCACCGCCCGGGGAGCGTCACCCAGGTTGCGATCCTTGGCGAGATAGACAGCGCCCATTCCGCCGCCGCCAATCCGACGAACTATTTCGTACCTGCTGTTCAGGACGGTGCCGCCGTCAAGTTGCTTGATCCCGGGTTGATGGCCGCCGGTGTGTCGCTTTTGAGCGTCCGGTTTTGGAATATCGACGGAGGGCGTGGAGCCAGGGTCTGTTGTTTCCAGGATCGCCTGCATCGAGGCATCCGCCAGTCGAGTAACCGGGACTGGCTTTGGAGGCTCGTGCTGAATTCCGGACTCGCCTTCTGCGACTGCAGCTCCGGTGCTCGAAAGATTCGCAGACACTTCGGCTCCGCACTGACCACAGAAGGGCAGGTCGCCAGAAATCTTAGCGTGGCAATGAGGGCACTGGGACATGTGTCTGAAATCAGTCGGGTCTAACTCACAATATGGAATCGCAAAAAAGTCTTGCCGACGATGATCTCGTCATTCTCGCGTAGAGCCTGCGGATGGCCGGGGAGCAGCCGTTTGCCCCGGTTAATGAACGTTCCATTGGTCGAACCCAGATCTTCGACGAAATACTCGCCGTTCCTCAAGGTGATGCGTGCATGCCGTCGCGAAACCTTAGCCTCTGGATCGTCGGCATCAAGATCGACGTCGGGAAAAACTCCTCCATCAGCATCCCAACGTCCAATCTGGGATTCCATTTCACTCAACATGAATTTTTTTCCAGCAGATCGTCCGCGTTCAATTACGAGAAACGCGTGTGGTTGGGTCAATGGATTTAGCGGTGAGGAGATCCTAACGACCGGCGACGGCTGACTCGAAGCAGTGAATTCCGGTTGCGAGGGGACGGCAGAGATTGGTTTTCGACCGTTACCATCGACGGCTCCGCCAAAAGCCGTCGTTCCCCTGGGGTTCGGTTTCAGAGGCGCCCCGCACTCGTCGCAGTACTGCGAGCCCTCAAGGTTCTCTGTTTTGCATCTCTCGCACGTAATCATAGGAATTCGTAGCGCGGGCCAGGGTGGAACGCTGGACTTAGCTTGGGACCTGCGACGTCAGCAGCAGGAAACGTTTGATTCTAACGCGAATTTCGCGAGCGCGCCAAGGGTATCAGTAATAAAGCAGGCACATTATCACTTCCATTTGACCGTTTACTGCCGCGAGTAGACCGCCGGCTGCTCGAGTCTGGCTTGTTGAGACATTAACAGTTATTTTGTGAGGGAACTCAGCATTTTTCCAGCGTCTCTAAATTCACTGTTAATTATTCATAGTTGAAACCGTTCTGATATTTTGGACGTAAAAGGTTCTCTGACAATTCCGGGATTTTGGATCACGGAGTATCTATGTCAAACTTAGGACCTTAACCAGCCAGGCGGATCAAAATACTAGATTGAAGGATTTAAGATGGCGCTAACGAAAAAGAAGAAGATTATTATCGGTGCTTCGGCGCTGGTTCTATTGGCACTGATCGTGATCATCAGCGTCTTTGCAAGCCGCAAAGAAGAGCCTGAAGTAACTACAATTAAGATCGAAAGCCGGCCAGAACTCCGGCAAACCGTAACTGCCTCAGGCGAAATTCGCCCCGTTCGCTACATCAAACTCACCAGTGAAGTTCAGGGTCGCATTCAGGAAATTTACGTAAATGCGGGCGACCTGGTAAAAGTCGGCACCCCGTTGGTTCGCATCGACCCCACGCAGCTGCAATCAAATCAGGAGGCCCAGTGGGCCGCCACTCAGGCTTCCCTTAATGACGTTCAGAATGCCCGTAATGCGGTGAACTCCGCTCAGCAGGGTCTGGCGGTAGTTGAAGCTGCTGTATCCGCAGCCAAACAACAGGTTATCTCGCAGCAAACCGCGGTCGATCGAGCCCAGGTCGATCTAGCCGCCGCCCAGCGAGAACTGAAGCGAGTCACTGATTTGATCGAATCCGGCGTTGCGTCTCGCCTGGAGTATGACAACGCTCGCGATCGTTACTCTCAAGCGAAGATCGCTCTAGATACTGCGAAAGCTAATCTTGAGGCGCAAAGAATCGCTGTTAGAGAAGCTCAAGAGCGAGCCAACCAGCAAAAACTATCAGTGGAAGAAGCGAAGACCAGCATCAAGTCGAGTGAGATGCGGGCAAAACAACAGCAGGCGTTTCTTTCCGGTCAGTCGAGCCAGCGTTCAAAGGCCATGCAGCTTTCGCCTCTCAATGGCGTGATTGCCGACATACCGACGCGTGTTGGTGAATTTGCCGTGGCTGGATTGTCAACGACTTCATTAATGACGATCGCCGACATGTCCACGATCAACGTCGAGGTCAATGTCGACGAAACCGAAATCTCGAATGTCGAGGTTGGCCAGCAGGCTAAAGTTAAAGTTGACGCCCTCGGCGACAAAGAAATCAAAGCCGTGGTCACTCAAAAGAATCCACTGGCAGTCTCGAAGTCCGATACCACCGGCGGTCTTTCAAATCGCGTGAACGTGCAGGAAGCGAAGGAGTTCAAAGTCACCATCGAGCTGCGCGACTTACCCGACGAAATCAAAAACGCGCTGCGTCCGGGCATGAGCTCGACGGCTACGATCACCACGAAGACCAAGAACAATGTGATTGCAGTGCCGCTCGAAGCAATCGTTGAGAAACAACCAAATGCTTCGCCGTCACCTTCAGCTATCGCGGGCAGCGTTCCTGACCCGTCGCCTTCTGAAAAGGCGAAGAGCATCAAGGGCGTCTACGTGATCAATGGCAACAAGGTCAAGTTTTTTGAGGTCACGACCGGAATCACCGGCGAGGCTGACATCGAGATACTCAGCGGAGTTCAGGCCGGTAGTGAGATCGTGCGAGGTCCAAGTCGCGTTCTCAAAACCTTGAAAGACGGCTCAACCATAAAACGCCAGACGAAGAAACCAGGCGCGAACGCCAATGAGGCCAGCTAATGAGTAACGTTACCTTGGCGCCTACGCCGCCCACTGAAGACGTCATTTCGGCGACGGTCACCAGCAACAACGGTCGAACTGGGCCCACAGCGCTCATCTCCATGCGTAATTTGTGGAAGACGTACGAGATGGGCTCGGAGAAAGTCCATGCCTTGCATGGCGTCACCTTTGATGTCAAAAAAGGCGAGTACATCGCGATTACGGGACCATCAGGGTCAGGCAAATCTACCTTGATGAATCTGATCGGATGTCTCGATACGCCTTCGCAGGGCGAGTACTGGCTGAACGGGAAGAACGTTTCAGAAATGGACGACGACGAGTTGGCGCGTATTCGTAACCAGGAAGTTGGTTTCGTGTTCCAAACCTTCAATCTTTTGGCTCGGGCTACAGCGCTCCACAACGTGGAGCTCCCGTTGATCTACGGCGGTATCGGCTCAGCTAAACGTCACGAAATGGCCAAGCAAGCTTTGAAAGCAGTAGACCTCGCCGACCGAGTCACGCACCGCCCGAATGAACTCTCGGGTGGACAACGCCAGCGTGTTGCGATCGCGCGCGCTTTGGTGAACCATCCTTCCATCCTGCTGGCTGACGAACCAACCGGCGCTCTTGATACACACACCAGTATGGAAATCATGGATCTGTTTGAACGGCTGCACGAGGAAGGCAACACAGTCGTTCTAGTCACTCACGAGCCTGACATCGCAGCCCGAGCCCACCGAGTGATTTCAATCCGAGACGGACAGATCGAAAAAGACCAGATCGTTAGATAGGAGACGCGCGGCGATGGATCGACGCGGCGATGGGATAACGCAGCCTGTGCCACGGCTCGGGCCGCCCACGATTGCGTCTACCCGTCTGCGCAGTGTTTCTCGAGTTAGATTGGCTGCGCTTTGGGAAGCGTTTCTCGTTGCGATCGCCAGCCTGCGCACCAACAAGCTTCGTACGGCTTTAACGCTCGTCGGCGTAGTCGTGGGTGTGGCCGCCGTAATCGCGGTTGTCACCATAATTCAGGGGCTCGACAACAAGGTCGCCAGTACTTTCTCATCGCAGGGCTCAACCGTCTTCACCATTTCAAAGCGCCCTCAGATCATTCGTTCTCGCGAAGAGTTCATAAAATTCAACAAGCGTAAAGACGTCACGCACGAAGACGCGGAAGCAATCACCAGACTTTGCACCGCCTGCTGGCGAGTCGGCATTGCGGCGAACGCCCTGCAAACAGCAAAGCACGCCGACGAGAAATTCGAAAACGTTCGCGTCCGGGGCGTCACGCCTCAGACTATGTTTGATATCGATGGCGTCTCAATCGCGGCTGGAAGAATTTGGACCGACTCGGAGGGCACATCAGGACGTCAAATATGCGTAGTAGGCTCCGACGTGCTGTCGAATCTGTTCGGCGGAGCGCCGCCTGACCGAGTGGTCGGACAGGAAATCAGTGTTGCCGGCCGGCCGTACCAGATTCTCGGCGTGCTTGAGCCGTTAGGGTCAATCTTCGGAGCTTCGCGGGACAGCGTTATTTACATCCCGTATTCGACTTATCAGAAAAGTTATGGCGCTCGCGATTCAATCGTAGTCTTCATTCAAGTCCCGCGCGCAGACCAACTCGAGGCTGCTGAAGATCAAGTACGCACGATCATGAGCAACCGGCGAGGCAAGATTTTCAGCGACGACGATGATGCCGGCTTTGCGCTCGAGACCCAGGATGTTTTTCTTGACCTTTATGGTAAGGCTACCTCGAACATCTATCTCGTTACGATCGGCGTGGCTGCTATCTCGCTGATTGTCGGTGGTATCGTCGTCATGAATATCATGCTGGTGTCGGTGACCGAACGCACCAAGGAGATTGGCATCCGTAAGGCTCTCGGCGCCCGTCGCAAAGATATTCTGACGCAGTTTCTGATCGAGGCTGTGGCGGTCACGGTCATCGGCGGCGCGATTGGCGTGGGCACCGGTTATGGGCTCGCGTATGTAATATCGGCTTTGATTGGATTTCCGTTGCTGATCAATGTGGTGTCAGCAGTGTTGGGTGTCGGCATGTCGTCGATTGTCGGGATCGTTAGTGGCTTGTGGCCCGCCTGGCGAGCCGCAAAACTCGACCCGATTGAAGCACTGCGTTCGGAATGATGGGATGCAATCTGAGATCTGTGATGCTGTTCTTTGTTCTTGGTCCTTTGTTCTTTGTGCTTGAATGGTGAACGCCGTTGTCCGTTTGCTTGATGAAGAGAGAACAAAAACGCCTTGAGGCACAATTCAGCTTAAACAAAACTCAACTACAAAGAACCAAGAAGCAAAACTAAGAACGATTTTAATGAAATGAGACTAGAAGACATCAAAGAATCGAGCCTGATGGCGATCGACACCGTGCGGGCTAACAAGCTTCGTTCAGCCCTGACCATCCTCGGCGTCAGTGTCGGCGTCATCACAATCATCTTCATGGTGTCGATTATTCAAGGACTAAACAAAGCCTTCGCCGACCAGATCGAATCGCTGGGTTCCAACACAATTTTCGTCGCGAAGTTTGAACCCAGCTTTGGCAAGCCGCCTGGTCCGGACGAGATTCATCGCAAAGACTTAACCATGGAAGACGCGGAAGCACTGCGACGTGAAGCCCCGTCAATCGCCGGCGTATCGCCAATTCATCGTCTGCTCGCAGGTACGGCCCGCTACCAGGACAAACAGACTGACACTCCAATAATTTTCGGGGTCACGCCTTACTACGAATTCGTTCATTCCCAGTACGCATCGCACGGCCGCTTCCTCAACGACATCGATATGCAGGATCGATCAAACGTCTGCATTCTCGGCGTCGATGTCGTGCACGCGTTGTTCCCTTTCGAAGACGCGCTCGACAAGGAGATTCGAATTAACGGAAATCCCTTTCGCGTGATTGGCGTGATGGAACCGTTGGGAAACTTTTTTGGGCAATCGCGCGACAACTCGATCTTCATGCCGATTACGACTTTTGATAAGTACTACCCGGACCTCCCTTTTCCGCAGACAGTTTTTTTCATCATCGTGCGCCCAGTCTCACGGGCTTACGTAAAGTCGAGCATTGATGAAATCACTGACATTCTCCGCCGGCGCCGTCACGTAGCTCCGAACGAGAAGAACAACTTCGGCATCTCGTCCCAGGATTCACTGCTCGACATCTACAATCAGTTGACCGGCGCCACGGCGCTCGTGCTTACGGCGATCTCATTTGTCGCCCTGATGATTGGCGGCATCGGCGTGATGAATATCATGTTGGTGTCTGTCACCGAGCGGACCAAGGAAATAGGTATTAGAAAGGCTGTGGGAGCTACACGCCTGAACATCCTGTCTCAGTTTCTTATCGAGGCCGTGGTACTTACAGGCATAGGCGGGTTGACTGGACTTGTGGTTGGAGAACTGGCCAGCATCTTGATGAATAAATACTCGCCCCTGCCGGCGTTTGTTCCGTTGTGGGCGATCGGTGTCGGCATTGGCATCTCTGCCGCCGTAGGAATTGTGTTCGGCCTCTGGCCGGCGTGGAAAGCTGCAAGACTCGATCCGATTGAAGCTTTGCGTTGGGAATAAGACTTCTTTGTCCTTTGTCCTTTGTCCTTTGTCCTTTGTTCTTTGTTCTTGGTTCTTGGTTCTTGGTTCTTTGTACTTGAATGGTTATGACGTGTGCGACTTCGTGAAAAGCGCGCCGACCGCTCACGAGGAACAACTCAACTGAACTGACCTCCAACTGCAAAGAACCAAAACCAAGAACGAAGAACTCCCTAATCCGTGAAATCTGCGGCTAAGCTGGATCTTAATGAAACTCAACAACCAGGCAGCCATTGTGACCGGCGGCGGGCATGGCATCGGCCGCGCTATCGCTCTGGCGCTGGCAAGAGAAGGCGCGCACGTCCTGGTGTGCGGTCGAAATGAAGAGAGGCTGGATCAAACTGCACGCGAGATTCGGGCGCTCGATCGGCAGGGTCTCGCGATGCCGTGCGATGTATCGCAGGAAGATCAAGTAGCAGCTATGTTCGAAGCCGCGCTGTGTGCTTTTGGCCAACTCAACATACTGGTGAACAATGCGGGCATCGTTGGACCGACTGCACCGATTACGAGCGTCAGCAAAACGGAATGGGACGAAACTATCGCCATTAACTTAACCGGAGCCTTCCTCTGCTCAAAGGCGGTTCTGCCAGGAATGATTGCGCGGGGCTCGGGAAAGATCGTCAACATCGCGTCGGTAGCGGGAAGAATGGCATATGCACTGCGGGCGCCTTACGCAGTTTCTAAGTGGGGTGTGATCGGTTTGACCAGGACTCTCGCGCAGGAAGTGGGACCACATAATATTCAGGTCAATGCCGTGCTACCCGGACCGACGGCAGGCGAGCGCATGCAACGCGTCATAGACGAACGAGCGGTGGAAATGCAACTGTCTTCCGAAGAAGTTGAAAAGCAATATGTCGGGGCAACTGCCTTGAAGCGCATGGTGGATCCCGAGCATATCGCGGCTACGGTTCTCTTTCTGGCCTCGCCCGAAAGCGACAGTATTACCGGTCAATCAGTCGAAGTAACTGCCGGTCTGGCGCTCTGATTCGCCGCCTTGAGTATCAGTCTTTTGAACACTGTTTGTTGACGCCCCAGCTACGTTGAGGCGGCTCGGGGTTGTTAGTTTTTCCGTGACGGCCTAATATCTCGTCCGATTCCCCGTCTTTCAGAGTACCGATTGCAACAATAGCGACTTCAAAACCGTAGTAACTCGACCGTGAAATTCACCGAAACGTTGAAATTAGCGCTCGCGGCCATCTGGTCGCACAAGCTGCGCTCCGCGCTGACCCTACTCGGCATGATTATTGGCGTCATGGCGTTCGTCGTTGTGGTCTCTTTGATTCAAGGCTTCAATCGCTACGTTGATGAGAAGATCGCAGGCATCGGCACCAAGTCGTTCAATATTCAGCGATTCAATCCTTTTGAAGATTTCAAAGACACGGACACCATCGCCGCCGCCCAGCGACGCAATAAGGAACTAACACTCGATGACTATGAATACATTCTTGAGCGCGCGACTTTGATCGGCAGGCTTGGAGCCAAAGCACGTGGCACTCCATCCGAAGTAAAGCGTGAGGCGCAAGTCCTGGAAGATGTGTTTGTCTCGGGTGCGACTGCAAACACCGCTGACATTGAGAACCGAGACATTTCCGATGGCCGGTTCTTCACGGCGACTGAAAACGACTCTGCCTCTAAAGTCGCTTATGTGGGCGCCGACGTTGCTTCAAAATTGTTTCCTGCAGGCAATGCCATCGGCAACGAAATTTCTATTCGAGGACTTCCCTATCGGGTAATTGGAATCGAAACTGCGAAGGGCACCGTCTTTGGGATTCCGCAGGACACTTTCATAGTCATCCCTTTGAAGACTTACGCCAATAACTTTGGCGGATTATTCCGAAACCGTTCACTCTTCTTTATCGGAACTGCCAAAACAGACGATCAGTTCGCTGACGCAGTCGAAGAGTCACGGGCACTGATGCGCGCGCGCCGCAAACTAAGGATTGGTGAGAAGGACAATTTTGGAATCGTCACTCCCGATGCCATTACCGGATTGCGTGACCGAATTTTTGGATCGATCTTTTTGGTCGCGATGTTGGTTCCGGGCATAGCGCTGATCGTTGGCGCCATCGTCATCATGAACATCATGCTGGTGTCCGTCACGGAACGAACCAAGGAGATCGGCATACGCAAGTCGTTGGGTGCAAGACGCGCGGACATCTTGAAACAATTCCTGGTTGAGGCAATCACGCTCGCGACGATGGGTGGCGCAGTGGGGATTTTTCTCGCCTGGATTATCGGCAAAGTTGTTACTGCAGTTTTCTTCCCCACCTATCTGTCCCTGCTCGCTATCCTATTTGCGTTGCTTGCGTCTGGCACTGCGGGGACACTCTCGGGACTATTTCCTGCGTGGAAGGCGGCGAGACTGGATCCAATTGAAGCGTTGCGAACGGAAACATAATTAACTGTTCTTGGCTTTTTGTTCTTTGTCCTTTGAACTTTTTGGGCTATTGAGTTGAGGCTGATCAGGGTGCGTTCCGTACAAAAACAAAGAACCAGGAACTAAGTACAAAAGAAACCCGAAGACAGGGCTCGTTAGAAGAACAAAACAGGATGAGTCAATGAATATCCTACGTAATGACATTTACGAAAACCTGCGCATGGCGTTGTCGACTCTCATAGGAAACAAACTACGTTCGTTTCTAACGGTGTTCGGCGTTGTGATCGGCATCATTACCGTGATGCTCATCGCTTCGATCATCAGTGGCATCGACGTGTCGGTGAAGAAGGAAGTCGAATCGTTCGGTACTCGCTCGATCTACATAAGCAAGTTCAATCCGGGTATTCATATCGGCAGGATGTCACGTGAAGAACGAATGCGGAAAGAGCTAACGTACGACGACTCCGTAGCTCTTTCAACTTTGCCAGCCATCGAGCTGTCTGTTCCCTTCCTCGATATCACGAACAATTTCTTTGGTGGCAAGTTGATGGTTTCGGCTGGTGGTAAGACTTCTGCAGGTATTGCTCTGCAGGGCACGCTTCCGGAGTTCGAGCGCGCGGGAACGCAGGTAATCTCCGAAGGACGGTTCTTTACCGAAAGTGAAAGCGATAACCGCGAGCTTGCGTGTGTCGTTGGCTCGAAGGTGGCGGACGACTTCTTTCCATTTGGTTCGCCGGTTGGTCAACAAATCAAGATCGGCTCCGACGAATTTCGCGTGGTGGGTGTCCTGCAAAAACGCGAACAGTTCCTCATGAGCGGCGGCAGCGACGATCAAAACAATGTCATTTATGTCCCCTTCTCGGTTGCGAGAAAGCTGAAACCGAATGCAGATGACGTCTACATTCTGGCAGTAGCAAGACCAGGTCTGATGGAAGAAGGAAAGGACCAGGTACGAGACATGCTGCGCGTACGGCGGCAGGTGCCTTTCTCGTCTCCCGATAACTTCGGCATGGAAACGTCCGAAAGCATTCTCGATAACTTTCGTTCGATTACTTCGGGCCTGGCGATCGCCATGGTCGTAATTTCTTCAGTGGGCTTGATGGTCGGCGGCATCGGCGTCATGAACATCATGCTTGTGTCCGTGACGGAACGCACACGTGAGATTGGCGTCCGCAAAGCGATTGGCGCGCGGCGCAGCGATATCATGTGGCAATTCTTGATCGAGGCGGGAACGCTTACCGGAATCGGTGGACTAGTAGGACTCTCGATTGGTTGGTTGTTGACGCTATTACTGCGGCTAATTCTTCCTTCTTACGTCCCACTCTGGGCGCCGATTGGTGGCTTTGTAGCCAGCGTCGGAATCGGACTCATATTCGGCTTATGGCCGGCGTGGAAAGCTGCGCGACTGGATCCGATTGAGTCTCTGAGATACGAATAAATCAGAAAGGCCTTTGGTCTTTGGTCTTTGATGACTGACCAGCTGTTCACTTGCCGGCCCCACTCAAGGTAGCGAAGCCAACAAAGATCAAAGACCAAAGATCTAAGACCATTTTTCTTTACGACATAAAGCTCGAGAAGAGTGTCGCGAACACCATTCCCAACAACATGGCCAACACGAAAAAGACTATCGTCACGCTCCATGCGGCCGTCGAGCTTACCTTGGTTCCCGCGTTCATCAAGCCCTTAGCCCTTAACCACAAGCCGTAAAGCGACAGGAGTCCAATCGACGACCCCAGCACGAAGAGCGCCGGCTGGGTCGCAGGCGTGAACAGGATTCCCAAATTGTCCTGGACCAAAGATTCTGCATTCAAGATCGGGTGAATATCTTCGGGCGCCTTTACATAAAGGATCACCAAACTCACGACCTTGGTGATAACAATCACAGGCACAAAACCATAGAAGCTCGCCGCCAGCGCCTGCCAGAAATTAATTCGGCCGCCAAACGCAAGCACGCCCACTGTAAGCAGGCCCGAAAGAAAACAACCAAAGACAAACCAAGCGACGAAGCCCTTCGCAAAAGTCTGCACTCGTTGAACTGGCTGCTTGGCTGTTTGGAGACTATCTTCCCTCACCTTATCCATCGCTTCAGGCGGGGGCTTGATAGGACTCTCCTGCATTTTTTCCATCGTGTGCTCGACTATGCGCTCGGGCGTCAGTCGCTGCACGAAAGCAAAGGAATAGATTCCACTGGCAATGACAATGACCAAATAAGCCGCCAGCCAATGGGGGTGTGCTCTGAGATTTTTGAAGACGCGAGTTGGTTCATAAAAGATCCCAGCTAACTTTTCGAAGCCAGTCATGGCAGGCTCGACCTCGCCGCCCACTTGAGGCAAGCGCACAAAACTCAAAACAAAAAGAAGTATTCCGAAGAAGCCAAAAGCAATACCGGTCCCAATACCGCCCGGTAGAAACTTAAGTCCGCCCAACACCGCAGCAGCCACACCAATCACAAACAAAGCGATTGCGACTGGTCGCAACTTCGTTGGTCGGGGAGCTATAGCCGAAACCGGCGGCGCCGTTGGAGGAGCGGTTGGAGGTGGTGAAGTTTGCGACAGATCGGGAATTTGAATCTCCGAATTTGGATCGAACATTTTCTTCTCCATAAATTGGTTGTTAGAGCGCGGCAGACATCAACGCTTCCGAAATTGCGTATTAAGTTCAAGATTGCGTAGATACGAACGGATGTACGGTGATGTTTCACGTACTACAGGCTGCCCAGCCTGCCGAGTGTTACGAAAAAATTCATCACTTGCGCAACTGCAGCCTGGCAGCCTGCAGTACTTCGACCGGTTTTGCAGTATTCCACCCCGGCACTCTAATGCAGGCGACAGTATGTCCAGGCGAAACTTCGCGCAACTCTGGATCAACTACGGCGCACTCGTCAATAGCTATCGGGCAACGAGTTCGAAATCGGCAGCCCGACGGAGGGTTGATAGGCGTCGGCACGTCGCCCTGGAGCACGATCCGGTCTCGCTTCTGCTTCGGATCCGGAATAGGAATCGCGGATAGTAACGCCCGCGTGTAGGGGTGGAAAGGTTGTTGATAAAGATCCTCTGCCGAAGCTATCTCAACAATTCTCCCCAGATACATGACCGCGACTCGATTCGAAATGTGCTCGACGACTGCCAGGCCGTGCGATATGAAAAGATAGGTTAGACCGAACTCCGCCTGCAGCTCCTGAAAGAGATTGACGACCTGCGCCTGCACTGAGACGTCCAGTGCCGAGACCGGCTCATCAGCCACAATCAGCTTGGGGTTAAGAGCGAGCGTGCGCGCGACTCCGATACGCTGGCGTTGGCCACCGGAGAACTCGTGGCTGTAGCGATTCATGTACTCGGGATTCAGACCCACTTTCGAGAGCAAGGAAGCTACGCGTTCGCGACGCTCCTTGCGATCACCGATTCCGTGAATCACAAGTGGTTCGGCGATAATGTCGCCCACCTTCATTCGGGGATTGAGAGAAGCATAGGGATCCTGAAAGACGATTTGCATTTCCCGGCGCAACTCGCGCAGCTCATGCTTACCCATGCCGACAACATCGCGACCTTCAAAGTTAATCTCACCTGAGGTCGGCTCGATCAATCTGAGGATGCAACGACCCACCGTCGATTTGCCGCACCCCGACTCACCAACGAGTCCGAGTGTCTCGCCTCGGTAGATCTCAAACGACACGCCATCCACGGCCCGCACGACGTCGTCGCTATTCTCGACGGGAAAATGTTTGACGAGTCGATGCACTTGAACCAGGGGAACGCTCTGTTGGGGCGAACCGCTGTCCTCATCACTCACTTTAATCGCTGCTGCCATTGGTTAGATTCTTAAGCAGACTAATTTGAAAAACTTCCGGGCTAAATTCAAAAGCTGCATGCACCGTCATGGTGCTTCAGTCAAACTTCCCGGCCGCACACGCAGGTCCGCTGCGACAATGCTCGTCGGATCGTGCAAGACACACCTGACACTAATGCCTTCGCCAAGCTCGAAGAGCGGAATCTCTCCTTCAACGCAACGCGGTAAACGATAGGGGCAACGCGGCTCGAAGTGACAGCCCGGTGGCAGGTTTGTGGGGCTCGGCACCGTGCCTTCGATAGTAGCCAGCCGATCCTTCTTGATCAGATCTTTGGTGGTCAGCTTCGGTACCGAACGGAGTAGCCCCTCGGTATACGGATGCTTCGGTCGAGCAAACAATTCTTCCACCGGCGACTCTTCTACAATCTTTCCGGTATACATCACTGCAACGCGGTCAGCTACCTCGGCCACGACTCCCAAATCATGAGTTATCAGCAGCACTCCGAGCTCACGTGTCTTGCGCAGTTCGTTCAGCAACTCGAGAATCTGCGCCTGGATTGTCACATCCAATGCGGTGGTGGGTTCGTCCGCGATCAGCAGTTTCGGATCGCAAGCGAGCGCCATCGCAATCATCACACGCTGGCGCATCCCGCCTGAAAGTTGGTGTGGATAATCATCGACCCGGCGACCTGGATCGGGAATCGCCACTTCTTTCATGGCAGCAATGGCCGCTTCCTTCGCGGCCTTGCGCGAGAGTTTTCGATGTAGCCGCAAAGCTTCGGCAATCTGCTCGCCAACCGTGTAAACCGGATTGAGCGACGTCATCGGATCCTGGAAAATCATCGCGATATCGTCACCACGCATCGCGCGCATTTCTGCCTCCGATAGCTTCAACAGGTTTTTGCCGTCGAACAGAATCTCGCCGCCAACAATTTTCCCGGGCGGAGTAATCAGACGCATTATCGATAATGCCGTTATGGACTTGCCGCAGCCAGATTCGCCGACGAGCCCGAGCAGTTCGCCGCGATCGAGATAGAAGCTGACGTCATTGACTGCTCGCACCAATCCCGCCCGCGTCGGAAACTGTGTCTCCAGGCTGTTTACTTCGAGTAAGTGCTGCATGCGTTACTAAAATCTTCCCTACCAGTTGCGGAGATCTCTCAAAAGCGGCCCGAAACCATTTGGAAAACGTTGCTCCAATTCCTCCAAATTTGCCGTTAGCCTTTGTGCAGCTTTGGTTGCGAGTTCTGTCTTCGCAGAGATAGGCATTCGGTCCGAACTGTAGACTGCCCTTTTGAGTGACTGCTTGTTGTAAGTTAGTCGTTCACCTTTGAGCCTACGAGCCCATTCGGCTTCCGTAACATGGGGGTCAATTCCACAGAGATACCAAGCTTCAATTTGAGGAACAGCTAGTCCGAGTGCCACCTTGAGGGTACTCCGAGCGGGTACAGTTCGAAGTGCCGACAATTCCTTTGTTACGACGCTGCGAAGCTGACACAGTCGGCATGAAGGGTCTTCAAGGATCTCGTGGGGTTTTGCGTGAGGAGGAGATTCGTCCGAATCAATGACGATTACCAGGCCATCGGCATCGGAGGAATAGTGAAGATCCTTCACAATTGTTGGAAGTAGCGCCAGGACATGTGACCAGCCTCCAGGTCGCCATTTTCTGGGACTAACCAAGTCCGATTTAATGCCAAGCACAGAGTCAACCAGAATTTTTAGTGCCGCTTCGTCTGCTGTGTACTCGCTGACCACCGCGATTTTCATGGGCTGGACGGAACTCCTCCCAGAATTCCGCTGAACCAAATATCACCCAATGGTGCGCCCCCGCCCTCAAGAATCTCAGTGATGTTCGGTTTGTCCGCCAATCGCGCAAAATGTGCTCCCTGGTCATCTTTGTGGGCGATCACAACCTCTTCGGGATGATCTTTGTAAAGATCCAAAAGATATGGCGAATGTGTAGTTGCGATCACCTGAACGGCATCTCTGTTCGCACCAAATTCTTTTGGATACGCGAGTCGGTACATTGCATCTCGAATGTTCTGAAGTAAGCGCGGGTGGATCCCATGCTCGGGTTCTTCCAGGCAAACAATCGCAGGAGGGCTCTTCATATAAGCCAGCGTCAGTAGCGCTACGGCAAACAAAGTTCCTTGGGACAAATCGGAAGCGCTGTACTTAAAGTGGCCTTTCGCCGTCCGTAGTTGGAAGATCTTATGGCTGCCCGATGAGCGTTCAAATGTTATGTGATCGAATTCGGGGAGCCATTGCTGCAACTCGCTATTCAGCGCATCCCAACGCTCAGGCTCTTGATCGCTCAAATCGTCGAGAACATTTGCTAACCCAAAGCCATCATGGCGCAACTCGGGCTTCATATCGATACCTACAGGTTGGGCGATGCTTTTTGCGTCAAAAGAATACAATCTAAAACTCTTCAAGGCCTTCCACAACGGCAAAATCTCGCCTTCCTCATCACGCCCATGGTCGCCGGACTCGGACGGTGGATTCTCGTCATACCAATCGGGATGATGCAAGACAGCGCTTGTTAGATTTGGAGAAATATCGCTACCTATATGTATCTCAATGTCGTCGGGTGCTGATAACCCGGATGTGACGACCTTGCCATACTCGTAATGTTGAGGGTGTTGGATAAAACTGAATGCCTGCATTGCAGTACTCTTGCCGCTTCCGTTTGGGCCGACGATCAAGGTGAATGGGCCTAGGGGCAGCGTTGTATCCCTCAGAACCTTAAAATTTCGAAACCTTATTGATGTAATCATTTGAAGCCTCGTTCACTCAACTTCATAGTATTGTACCTTACCGGAGCGTCCTGCCTGCACACTGGGGTCTACTTACCAACTCACCACAACTTCAAAATTAATTTTCGCTCTTAGGTCCGAAGCATCAACTCTAACGTAACTTAAAGCCCTAGCTTGTCCATTGCGGCGCGCTCAATTTCACCGTCTTCGGCGGGGTAGCGTAAGTCTTTATCAATCTTGCCACTCTCTTTCGCAAGCGACCAAACAATGCTTTCGCCAGCCGGCAAGACTTTCGGCTCAGCTTGGAAGACCGGATCAGTGAATGCTTCTTCCGCGTCAATCAATTGCCAGCCCTTTTGCTTGAACATCTCCATCAAGTCGGCGAGAAACAATCCATTGAGCAGATTGAAGTGAGTAAGGATCGTGTGCTTCACATTCCTGCCAGTTACCTTGCGAGCCAAATCATCATAGTAAACGGCTCGATCCCACATGTGCTTCAAATAGTAATCGCGATAGGGACTGACATCGGCTTGCGGGTCTTTCACCAGCCGCGCTCTCAGCCGCTCATCAACAATCCAGTCAGAATTGTCGATAGTTACGTGCCCCGTGCGGTAGCTGTGCTGCTTCAAAAACTTCCTCAGCCCGTCACGCTTCAATGCGGTGTTGCCTTCCTTCAACATTGGAAAGCGAAAGAGCTTTCGATATCGAGTGAAATCCTGCAACACCTTTTCTGCCTTCAAGATGTCTTCCGCGTAAGCGCCGGTGGTCATGCTTTCAGCGTTGTAGTTGCGATGTGAATAGGTGTGATTACAAATCAGGTGACCAGCGTTATTCCATTCACGCAACAAAGTCCGGCCAGTTTCGCTGTCCGCGTTGCGCCCAATCACAAACGCAGCAGCTTTTACCGAATGGCCCTTCAGCGCGCCAAGTATCGCTGCATTACGTTCCGCAGCACTTAGCTTGACTGGATTCGCCCACGAAAAGTCATCCATCGTAATGGCGACCTGTGGACCGGATTGGGGGGTCGCAACGTTCGCCTTTCCGATAGCGAAACACATCGCGGCCAGGCCGAGTGTTTTAGCGAAATCTCTTCTCTTCATTTCCATTCGTTGTAGAACTGTTCGGGACTCTGAACGAAGTCTTCAAAGGCCGCCATAGTGTATCGGACGTTGTCCCTTCCAAAATATCTGTCATACCTCGCATGCTCAGCCTCGGCGCCTTGCTCACTTTTGCCTTCATGGTGGTTGATGACGGTAAAGCGCACCGGCTGCTTGTCGGGTTTTCTATTAGTCTGCATGCGTTTCAATAAATATTTGATATGCATGTCTGCATCGGGAAGCGAGTAGCCACAGAAAATAACATGATCTACCTCTCTCAACGAGTTCTCCGTTTTGTTCCAAATGCTGCTCAAGAAAACTCGCGACATATCTTTATAAAAAGTTGGCGGCACAATCACCGGGGCCATCACCGTTTCGCAAAACCCACATTGGGTGATGGGACGGTCCGGATACAGCAAACTCAATACAGCCTTTGCCTCGTAACCGTTCAGATTGTTACAGACGGGACAATAGAGCCAATTCAACGAACCATGAATCTTGAAGAGACTAACGCGATTCGGTGGACCTTCCTCGCCAAATTTATTTCCGGAAAACTCAACACCGTAATCCAATTCTTCTTTCAAAGCTTCGTCAATGCAAAGATCATAGTTGGTGCTAATAAATAGCGTATCTTTCATCAGGTCCATATTCCGAAGATTATCAACAAGCTTTTGGTGATACTCCGCAGTCGGTTGATCATCTCGCTTTCTTCTCAGGCCGTCATCGATTGCCTTGGCCATCGCTAAAGTCAAATAGAACCGAATGAGATTCACGTGATTGCTGTAACTTTCGTTGAGAGGCACTGCCTCATTCTTAAAAGCCGACTCAGAATTAAATCCTCTCAGCGATTCTCGTCGTGTTTCAGATAGGTCAAGTACGCCCAGGGCTTCTTCAAAGGTTGGGAATGCAATCGGACCGAGCGGTCCATCTAAGTCAATCTGAAAGATTCGCTGAAAAAAATTGCCCAGGACTTTACGAATAGGCGCATCCTGCGGAACTTTTCCAGAGCCAAAGTATTCTTTGAATAGCTCACTCTGAATCGGAGCGCCTTCCGCGGCTGAGGCGCCGGCGCCGAGAAATATCGCGGTCTTCATTGTCGTTACCTCACCGGTGGGAATCCAGAGATCAATGCTTACGCTTGTGCTGGAGCAGCCAGTCGTAGATTTCCTTGTTCTCGTACATGTCGAGAATGAAGTGATCTCGATCAGGTAAAGGTGTGAATTTGACTTGCCCGCCCGCTGTCTTGAGCTCATTTACAAACTGTTCAGTTCGTTCGAAAGGCGCGAGGTCATCCTTCGTTCCATGAAAAGTCCAGACCGGCACCTGCTTGAGTGGAGCCACCCATGACAATTCGCTTGGTCCATCCGCCATCGGCACAATCGCAGCAAACTTATCCGGATGCCGGCTGGCGAGAAACCACGTCCCACGGCCTCCCAAACTATGTCCGGTCAGGTAAATTCGATCCGGGTCAATCGAGTAAGTCGCGGCCACGTGATCGATGAGCGCCAGAACCTCGCTTTCCTCGTCAACCCAGGCTTTACCCACAGGACATTGCGGCGAAGCGACCACAAAGGGAATTGAAACTTGCTTATCGAGCAGCGAAGCAAGTCCGTAACGCTTCAGCATCTCGACGTCGTCACCACGCAAACTTCCTCCGTGAAGATAGACAATCAGCGGCCATTGTTTTTGTTTGGTGTAATCCGACGGCAGGTACAACAAATACTTCAGTGAGCTATCTGAGTGCGCAGTCTGGTTCCCGACTTCGATCGGAGCGACAACGGAATTCGACGTAGCAGGAGGAACGCGCGACGAGCAGCCACACACCGCCAGCACGAGACATAAATAGAAAAGCTTTTTCATTGTTCTTTGTTCTTTGTCCTTTGTGCTTGTGTCTAAACCAAGTTCACTTCCGCTGATGAGGTTTTTGATTACTTTGAAAGAAACCGAGAATTCGCCCAGCCATCCAACTACAAAGAACAAAGGACTAAGAACAAAGAACGTCTTTAACGTATTTATGTCACGTTTTCGCGATACTCGCCCCAGACGGTACGCAAGCAGTTAGCGATCTCGCCTACCGTCGCGTAGGACTCGACACATTCGAGGATTCGAGGAAGAACGTTCTCGCTGCCGCGAGCAGCATCTTCAAGTCTTGCCAATGCAGAGCTCGATTTCTCGGAGTCTCGTCGCTCGCGTAACGCGCGTAGGCGTGCGATTTGAGCTTGTTCAATAGCCGGATCAATTCGCAAGGTCGGAATCTGAGTCTCTTCAGCAACGCGAAACTCATTTACACCAACAACGATCGCTTCTCGACTTTCAATCGCGCGTTGATAGCGGTAAGCAGCTTCCTGGATCTCTCGCTGCACAAACCCGGTTTCGATGGCGCGCAACATCCCGCCCATCGCATCAATTCTTTCGAGATACGCAACGGCACGCTGCTCAATTTCATCAGTGAGCGCTTCAATCGCGTATGACCCTGCGAGAGGATCTGCGGTGTCGGCGACTCCCGACTCGTGTGCAATTACCTGCTGGGTTCGCACCGCGAGAAGTGCGGCTGATTCAGTTGGCAGACCGAGAGCTTCGTCCAGCGAATTCGTGTGCAGAGACTGCGTGCCGCCAAGTACAGCTGCCAGAGCCTGGATAGTCGTGCGCACTACGTTAACTTCAGGTTGTTGTGCAGTCAGTGAAGATCCTGCAGTCTGAGTGTGAAACCGCAGCATCGTCGATCGCGGATCGCGAGCGCCAAAACGTTCCCGCATGATCCTGGCCCAAAGCCGGCGCGCGGCGCGGTACTTTGAGATTTCTTCCAGCAGATTGTTATGCGAATTAAAGAAGAACGAAATTCGGGGCGCAAACTCATCTACTTTGAGACCGGCTTTGATGGCGGCGTCAACATACGTGATCGCGTCGGCAAGCGTGAAAGCCAATTCCTGAACTGCAGTCGAGCCGGCCTCGCGAATGTGGTATCCACTAATTGAGATCGTGTTCCAGTTCGGAACCTCGCGCGCGCAAAACGCAAACAGGTCCGTCACCAAACGGAGCGACGGCGCCGGAGGATAGATGTAAGTACCGCGCGCGATGTATTCCTTGAGAATGTCGTTCTGGACCGTGCCCTTGAGTTTATCGAGAGCTACGTTCTGCTTCCGACCGACGGCAAGATAAAGACATAGCAACGTCGAAGCCGTAGCGTTAATGGTCATCGAGGTCGAAACGCTATCGAGGGGAATACCATCGAACAGCCGCTCCATGTCTTCGAGAGAGTCGATCGCCACACCGACCTTTCCGACTTCTCCTGCGGAAAGTGGGTTATCTGAATCCAAGCCAATTTGTGTTGGCAGATCGAAGGCAACGGACAAGCCCGAAGTGCCCTGCGCGAGCAAGTACTTGTAGCGCGCGTTCGACTCTTCAGCCGTGGCATAGCCGGCGTACTGACGCATCGTCCAGAGCCGGCCCCGATACATGTTTGCGTAAATTCCGCGCGTGTAAGGAAACTCGCCCGGCGCGCCGAGGTCGTGTTCGTAGTCAGTCGCGCGAGTGTTGTCGGGATTGAAGTCAGGCGGGAGCTCAATGCCCGACGTAGTCTCGAAGCGTTCGCGGCGTTCGTTCCTGGTCTTTACGGTCATGTGTTTGATGGATAAGAGCGTAACTGCTCGAAGCCTAGCATAGAACGCGTAAACCGAAAACCGTGAACCGTGAACCGAAAGCAAGACCACCGCTGCTCAACTATCGGGTTGTCGTGATCAGGGTCCTTAGTTATCTCAGCGCCCCGCCAATCGCGGTTCCGATTCACGGTTCGCGGTTTACGGTTCACGGTTTCCGTCTTTGCAGATCTATTCAAATCCGTGTTTATCTGTGCCTATAGTCATCATGAACACTGTCAAAGTAAACAAGCGTGGCGCTGACCGCGTCCGTAAGGGTCACCTTTGGATCTATCGCAGCGATATCACCGATAACGCCGACTGTGAAGGCGGAACCATCGTTAGGGTGATCGATGGTCATGGAAATCTGGTGGGTCAGGCTTTCTACAGCGACCGCTCGGAAATCACGCTTCGCCTGCTGACGACGACAAGTGAGTTGATCGATCGAGATTGGTGGCGCCGGCGCTTGCGAGAAGCTGCAGCACGGCGTCAGCACATTGACCAGGACGCCAACGCCTATCGACTGGTTTACTCGGAAGGTGATCTGATTTCGTCACTGATCATCGACGTTTACGATCGAGTCTTTGTTATTCAAACCCTGTCGCAAGGGACTGAGGCTCTGAAGGCTGAGCTGGTAGAGCTGCTGGTTGAGGAGTTCTCACCGCGCGCTATCGTGGAACGAAATGATATGAAAGTGCGACAGCTCGAAGGGCTCGAGTTGATTTCAGGTGTGCTCTACGGCGACTGTCCTGAAGAGATTGAGATTTCGCAGCACGGCGTGCGTTATCTCGTTTCTCCATTGACAGGTCAGAAGACGGGATCGTTTCTTGACCAACGCGAAAACCGCCTCGCGGCTCGTGCTGTTGCTCATGGGAGGGCGCTGGATTGCTTCACTTTCACCGGGGCTTTTGCGCTGAACCTGGCCCCAGTCTGTTCCAGCGTTGTGGGGATAGACATTTCCGCTGACGCTGTCAAAGCCGCGCGGCGCAATGCAGAATTAAATCAAACAGAGAATGTCTCATTTACCGAGGCTAACGTCTTTGATTCTTTGCGAGAGATGGAAGGCAGCGGGGAGAGATTCGATACGATCGTGTTGGATCCACCTGCGTTTGCGAAGAACCGCTCAAGTGTGAAAGCTGCGTTGCGTGGCTACAAGGAAATTAATCTGCGAGCGCTCAAGCTACTCAATCCAGGTGGAGTGCTGGTTACGTGCTCATGTTCGTTTCACATGTCGGAGGATCTCTTTCTCAATATTCTTGCTGATGCTGCCAATGATGCGCGCCGGAAAGTACAGCTGGTGGAAAAGCGAATGCAGTCGAGCGACCACCCGATCCTGCTGGGCGTACCCGAGACTTACTACTTGAAGTGTTTGATTGCTCGCGTGGTTGATTGATCTGACTTGCGGCTCTGCCGCATCATCACGATTCCAATCACGGGTGTTGTTAGGTTTGAAGCTTACCCTTGCGAGGCGTTGCGGACGGTCTCGGCGAGATTCTTGGCTTTGGGCAAAGCTTCGATGGCAGTCTGAACTTGCGGATCGTTGTCCAGCAAAACTCTGGCGCCGTCGTCAGCGTTGTAAGCGGCGGTGATTATCTGTTCTCGCAAACGCAGCTTCACGAAATCCAGCTCGGCATCAATCTGAGCCATCGTCAATCCAGCGTCCACATCACTTTTCACGAACGCGCGGAATGCTTCAAGGACCCGGTCCGTAATCGGCAAGTCCGTACTCTTCGGACTGCGATCATACTGGACCTTGTCGATTCGATACGATTCCAATCCTGGTATGGCGCCTGCAGCCAGTTGGCGCGTAAAGAAAAAGGCCTCCTCGACAATTCGATTACGAACAATACTTCCAGCCGGAAGCTTGCTTTCGATGTCGGGAGTGATGCCGCCGCCTCCGTAGAACACTCGTCCGGCCGCAGTCTTGACCGCAGGACCAGTGGGTAAGTGCTGAGGTGGCGAAGCCTGAGTAAGTGGAGAAAGTCCGTTCGCCGGGCTCGGCTGTGGAGTAGCAGTCTCCTCCGCGTCGTGCCTTACGTAGTAGTCATAGAATGATCCGCTCGAATAGTCTCGCTGCAAAGATCGTCCGTAAGGCGTGTAGTACCTCGCCGTCGTCAACGTTAAGCCGGTGTTGAAGGGCAAGGGAAAGATCCTCTGCACCAGGCCTTTTCCAAAACTCGTTTCACCAACAATCAGTCCCCGTCCTTGATCCTGAATGGCGCCCGCAACGATCTCGGAAGCTGAAGCGGTGTTACGATTAATGAGAACGACTAAGGGAAGGTCTTCCGGGTCCGAATCCTTCGATTTGTACACTACCGGGTCGCTGTATTCGGTGCGTCCTTTTACAGAGACGATCACGGAGCCAGTCGGAAGAAACTCGCTCGAGACTTCAATCGCCTGTTCCAGCAAGCCTCCTGGGTTACCTCGCAGATCCAACACCAACTGGCGCATGCCTTCTTTTTTCAGCTTGGCCAGGCTTTCGCGAAGCTCGTTATCGCTGGTTCGTTGAAATCCGCCTGTCAGTCCGATGTAACCAATGCCGGGATGGATCATGTAAGCATTGCGAATCGTTGGCAGCGCCACCGCATCTCGAACGATGGTGACGTACAGTGGCGCTTCTGATCCCGCGCGCTCAATTTTCAGCTTGACTGCTTCGCCACGGCCACCGCGTACATTCTTGGAGACCTGGGTGTTATCCCAGTTACGCGCGTCTTTTCCATCAACTTCGACGATTCGGTCCCCATACCGCAATCCAGCACGAGCGGCTGGCGTGTCTTTCACAGTCGACTGGACGTAGACGCCGTCGCGATGCTGATTGATGGTGACGCCAATGCCGTAGAACTGAGAATCCTGATCCTCTTTAAGCTTGCGAAATTCGTTGTAGGGGAAATAAGAAGAGTGGGGATCCAGCGTCGACAGCATTCCCTGAATGGCAGACTGTGTCGCTTTCTCGAAATCCACGTCGCCGGCGTAGTTAGCTTTTACGGCATTAAGCGCATCGTTGTAGTCGCTTTCGATATCGTCCGTGATTGTATAGAGCGGAACTCCGGCCGTAGTTTTGGTCCTTCGAAAGTGCTTTGAAGCGCCGCCGGCGATGGTCGCCAGAAGAACAATTGCGGTGGCAACGATGACGAACTTTTTTGTCATAAACTACGATACCGCCAGCTAACTCGCATTTGATGCCAGGTATTTGCGAGACGCCTACTGACGCACAGAAATATAACATATGCGGGGTGATGCACCCGAAGGTAGTGCCTTAATTTGGAGTGCGGTAACCTGTCACCGCTTTCGCCCGCGGCGGCTTGAAGCTGTGCTGCTTGGTACTGTGCCCTTTTCGACAACTTGCTGCGACAGGTCGCAGCGACCAAAGCGCCGACAGGTCGGCGCACTCCAAATTAGGGCGCTACCCACCCGAAGGGCCACTCGTGAAGTCGTGTGGTATAGTGCGATTATGTCGGCTTCGTTGTCCATAATTGTGCCCGCCTTTAACGAAGCCGGACGCCTGGGCGAAAGCCTTCCCGTCATCCTTGAGTATCTGAATCGCACGCATCCTTCCGGTGAGCTGATCGTGGTTGACGATGGCTCAACCGACGATACGGCTGCCGTCGCCCGGCGATCCTTTGCTAATCCGGGCAGCATCAACGCCAAGGTAATTACGTATCAGAACAATCGCGGCAAGGGATACGCGGTGAGGTGCGGGCTGGCAGCTTCACAAGCTCCGATCGCACTCTTCTCAGATGCCGATCTATCGACTCCGATAACCGAAACACCCAAAGTGGTTGAGCCGATCGAGCAAGGTCTGTGTGACGTGACCTTCGGCTCTCGCGCGCTGGACCGGAGGTTAATTGGCGTGCATCAGCCCTGGCGCCGAGAACAAGGCGGCAGAGTTTTTAATCTGATTGTGAGATTGGCGACGCGCCTACCATTTTGGGATACGCAATGTGGCTTCAAAGCATTTCGGATGAGCGCCTGCCGTCCGATCATCGAGGCAGCGAACATCGATCGCTTTGGTTTCGACGTCGAGCTTTTGTATGTGTCACAGTTGGCGGGACTGCGGCTGCGAGAGATACCCGTGCGTTGGGACCACAAGGTCGGCGCGCTCGATGCTTCCGGTAATTATGCGCGAGATAGCCTGCGCATGATTAATGAAGTGAAAAGAATCCGCCAGCAAGTGGATAAAGGGGTCTACACCGAAGCCATTAGCGCTGCGCGCACGATGTCACTCGTCGAGCAGAAACAACTCCACATCAGCGGCGCTCCGAGCGGGTAGTGCTCTAATTTGGAATGCCTCGACCTGTTGGCGCTTTGGTCGCTGCGACCTGTTGCAGCAAGTTATCGAAAAGGGCACATTACCAAGCAGCGCGGCGTCAAGCCGCCGCGGGCGAAAGCGGTGACAGGTCACCGCAATCCAAATTAAGGCACTACCTCCGAGCGCGTCCTAAGATGTCCGGGACCATTCTGTGCTACGATCCGAATAATTCGTACCAAGCTCATGAAAGAACTCGAAACCACCGGTCAAAGCTCGGACATTCTTAGACAGGTGGATGAATTTTTCATGAAGACCGGACCCGTACAGCAAACGCTGCGAAACATCACCGAACGTCTCTCCGAAACCGAGATTGATTACGTCGTCATAGAAGGAATGGCGCTGGCTCTACATGGGTTAATCAGGCCGACGCAAGACGTCGACCTTTTACTGACGGCTTCTGGATTAAAGGAGTTCCAGGCAAGATTCGTAGGTCTCGGTTACGTACCGACCTTTGTGGGCGTGCAGAAACATTTCCGAGATACCGATACCGGAGTCAAAGTTGAGATAATTACCACTGGAGAGTACCCGGGTGATGGCCAACCGAAAGCGATAGCGTTTCCGGATCCGGCTGAGGTTGCAGTGGTGGTGGATGGATTTAGGGTGGCGCGGTTGGACACGCTGATTGAACTCAAACTGGCTTCGGGAATGAGCGCAAAACATCGAGAGCTAAGGGACTTGGCGGACGTGCAACAATTAATCGAAGTGCTGCGGCTTCCGGAAGACTTTTCGCGCAATTTAGACGATTCGGTTCGCGACGAATATCGGCGTCTGTGGAAATTGGCCCAATACGCGAAGACGAGTGACTTGTGAGTAAATGAGGTTTCAGCCTTAAGATGACTGCCCGACTAAACGTAAACATTGATCACGTTGCCACGGTGCGGCAGGCGCGTCGTGCGCCCGAACCAAGTGTTATCGCCGCTGCGATGGTGTGCGAACTGGCTGGCGCCGATGGCATCACCGTACATCTACGAGGGGATCGACGGCACATTCAGGATTTGGATGTGCGTTTGTTGCGTGACTCTGTGACCACGTACCTCAACCTTGAAATGGCCGCCACCGAAGAGATGTTGAAGGTGGCCCTTAATACGCGACCCGACGCCGTTACGCTCGTCGCCGAGAATCCTAACGAGATCACAACCGAAGGTGGGTTGGACGTCAGAACGAACATCGCGATTGTACGAGCAGCAGTCAATAAACTTCGTGATACGGGAATTCTTGCGAGTCTGTTTATCGATCCGGACTCCGAGCAAATTGAAGCCGCGCATGAGGTTGGCGCTCAGCAGGTCGAGCTATGCACTGCTACTTACGCGCACACAACCATTGGCGCTAATAGTGTTCATGGCGAAGGCTCGTTGAAAGCGAAGCATGAGCTCCGGCGACTCCGCGAGGCTGCGACTCTTGCTGCTCAATACGGTCTGCACGTCGCCGCTGGACACGGGCTAACTTACAGAAATGTAGGCGCAGTCGCAGAGATCAGCGACATCACCGAGTTCAACATCGGACACAACATTGTCGCCAGGTCGGTGTTTGTCGGATTAGAGATGGCGGTACGCGAGATGATGGACGCTATTCGCGGGTAATGTACAACAGGCTGCCAGCCTGTTGCTGAGGTACCTGAGGTTCAAGTTAACTGAACGAGCGTCAGCTCAAGAAGCTGGTGTAATCGCAGATTGAGTGTAAAGAAAGAACTGCAGGCTGGCAGCCTGCAGTACATTAGCGACCGGCGAGTTGCATGCGAACGATGGCGCGCTCGAGGTTAATGCGGTCCTTTTCCATCTCTTCCTCAGTTCCCTTAAATCCACTGAGAACTTTTTCAAGCCGGTCTCGTTCCTGGCGAGCGCGAGCACCGTCTATTTCCTCGGGACGCTCGGCTAAATCAGCCAACACGGAAACGCGATCGTCATTAACTTCAACGAAGCCGCCCGAGACGTGAAGCTGCTCAGTCCGTCCACTTTGCACGTAAGAAAGAACCCCGGTCTGAAGACGTGAGATCAAAGGCGTGTGGCCGGGAAGAATTCCCAATTCACCGCCAAATCCAGGCACCGTCACCATATCAACAGACTCGGATAGCAGGCGACGCTCGGGTGTTACGACTTCCAATTGGAGTTGTTCAGCCATACATTTTAAGGATGAAGGATAAGGGATGAAGGGTGAAATAAAAGGCGGCTTTTTCAGCCTTCATCCTTGCTTACTCTGCTGCGATCTCCTTGCCCTTCTCGACTGCTTCCTCGATCGTGCCGACCATGTAGAAAGCCTGCTCAGGCAAATCGTCGTGCTTACCTTCCGCAATCTCTTTGAAGCCCTTGATTGTGTCTTCCAGCTTGACGTACTTGCCGGAGCGGCCGGTGAACTGTTCGGCCACGTGGAAAGGCTGCGAGAAGAAGCGCTGAATCTTGCGCGCGCGCGATACGATTAACTTGTCATCGTCAGACAGTTCGTCAATACCCAGGATAGCGATAATGTCCTGCAGATCCTTGTAGCGCTGCAAAATTCGTTTCACTTCCTGAGCAGTCCGATAGTGTTCGTCCCCGATGATGCGCGGGTCCAAAATGCGAGATGAAGACTGTAACGGATCGACCGCCGGATAAATTCCCAACTCAACGATCTGTCGCGACAGTGCCGTCACCGCGTCAAGGTGTGCAAAGGTCGTTGCCGGCGCGGGATCGGTGTAGTCGTCCGCCGGAACGTAAACCGCCTGGATCGAAGTGATCGATCCGGTCTTGGTTGACGTGATGCGCTCCTGCATTTCTCCCATTTCCGAAGCCAGGTTCGGCTGATAGCCTACCGCCGAAGGCATGCGGCCGAGCAGCGCTGACACTTCCGAACCAGCTTGAGTAAAGCGGAAAATGTTGTCGATGAAGAGCAGCACATCCAGACCCTGATCGCGGAAGTATTCCGCCACAGTAAGTCCCGACAAGGCCACGCGGAGACGAGCTCCGGGCGGCTCGGTCATCTGACCGTAGATCAGCGCCACCTTCGACTTGCCGATGGCTTCCATGTCTACCTTGGTGATATCGAATTCACCAGTCGCATGAAAATGCTTATTGAATTTCTCGCCGAACTGGATAACTTCGGACTCGACCATTTCGCGCAGCAGGTCGTTGCCTTCACGAGTTCGTTCGCCAACGCCCGCAAACACCGAAAAGCCTGAACGCGCTTTCGCGATGTTGTTGATGAGCTCCATCACGATGACGGTCTTGCCCACGCCGGCGCCGCCGAACAAGCCGATCTTGCCGCCGCGCACAAAGGGCTGAATCAAGTCGATAACCTTGATGCCCGTCTCGAACATCTCGAGCTCGGTTGACTGCTCATCAAAGTTCGGAGCGTGACGGTGAATTGGATAGCGCTGCGTGTGCTTGACGTCGCCGAGATTGTCCACGGGCTGGCCGATAACGTTCAGAATGCGACCGAGAGTGCCTTCACCTACCGGAACAGTGATTGGGCCGCCAGTGTCGATGGCTTTCATGCCGCGGACCATACCGTCGGTGGGCAGCATCGAGACAGCTCGCACGCGGCCTTCGCCCAGGTGCTGCTGCACTTCAGCGATGACTTCGATCGGCTCCGGGACTTCAAAGCCCTCGGAAACTATTTTGAGAGCCTGGTAAATAGGCGGCAGGTAATCGTCGAATTCAACGTCAACAACTGGTCCAATGATTTGAACCACGCGACCCGCTTGGCCGCTCGCGCTCGATCCGTTAGGCGTAGCCATACTCTGTTAGCACTCCTCAATCAGGGCCTGTACAGGCGAAAAAACCGGAAGGTTTGAAAGCCAGACAAGATACCATAGCGCTTTATTTCCGCAAAGCGGCCACCCCCCGTGTATCAGGATCTGTTGGCGAGGGAATACTACGAACGATTTGTCGTGAAGAGTAGAAAGTCATTGATCTCTAGTTCCGGAATCAATAAGATGAACCCAGCAACCTAATAGGTCGCTTAGATCAACGATCAAGCCGCCCACTTTTGCAGAAGCCGCTTACCACAGCCGCTTCCGAAAGTGGGCCTTTTGGTTTTAGGGATGTTGAGTGATTAACGCATGCAGCTAATCGAGAACGAAACTGGTCGGTCCGGGAGCTCGTCTCTTTCCATAATCATTTCAGCTCAGACTGAAAGACTCAGATGAAATATAACTATACGGCAACACCACTTGTCGGCCTGATCGATACGGGCGCTTCAGATTGTCTTTTCGACAAAGACGTGGCGGATGATTTAGGTATCGATTTACAAGCAACTTCGGTCATTCGGCATTATGTGGGAATCGACGGTGAGGCGGTCATTGGCTACGTTCACCAAGTGTCAATTCAAATAATTCAAATATCTAAATTCTCGGAATGGATCGAGGTTGAAGCAGGGTTCTTAGACTGTAAGTTGCCGTTCCCGTTGCTCGGCCAATCCGGATTTTTCGACAATTATGAAATTACACTGAGACGGTACCGTGGAAAATTCGAGATTAAGTCTCGCACGTACCTATAGAAGGAACGAATAGCTGATTTGGAGAAGGGACTTTAAAGAAAGTAACATCAACAAACCCTTTGGACGCAGCATCGCGGCGAGCTTCCCGGATAGAGCTGCCGCTTCCAACAATCACCTGATCCTCAGAGTCATAATTCAAGATTGCGATCCACTTATTAACGTAGTGGTCCAGTTCAGCTAGAAAGGCTTCCTCTTTTGGTTCCAGGCTTTGATCAATCACTTGGCTGTCTCCAGTTAGGCATTAACGGTTCAACCGCTATGCATGTTGCTGGATGATAACTTCTTCGGCCTCGCTTTTCCACCCATTCTCAAAAACTCGAAACCTTGCTTGTACTAGTGTCGTAGTACAACGTGACAAATGAGTTCAGCATTCCAAGTCAACACGGCGCACCCGATGCCGATTTACGCGCAGCTGGAGCGCACCATCCGGTTCGCAATAGCCACCGGAAAGCTTCGCGCGGGTGAAAGATTGCCAACAGTTCGGCAATTGGCAGTGGAATTGCGCGTGAATGCGAACACTGTAGCGAAAGTTTATGCGGAGCTGGAACGCTCTGGAATCGTGGAAACCAAGCGAGGCGTCGGCACCTTTGTAACCGAAGAGCACACGAAGGCCGCGAGTCGAGGGCATCACGAACAGCGTTTGAAAGATTTCACCGAACGCTTTGTGACCGAGGCCGCCGCACATGGCTTCTCCATTGATGACCTGATCGATCAGCTCCAAAACAGAGAGAAGAAGTGAGGATACTATGACTAACATGACCAGTCTCGTTCAGACCAGGAGCAATTTGCCGGCGACAAACACTCCCCGAATGAATGTAGTCGCCGCGCTGAGCTTTTTGATCCCACTCGCGTTGGGCGCGGGAGTTACTTTACTGACCTGGAGTCCAGTCGGAGTGATCGTTGGCTTGTTGCTCGGACTGCTGGCCGCCCAATCACCGAAAATTGCGCGGCAGTGGGAGCGGGCCGTGGTACTCCGGCTCGGTCGTTATATTGGCTTACGCGGTCCGGGACTTTTTTGGATAATTCCGTTCGTCGACACAGTCACCACCTGGATCGATCAGCGTGTAATTACGACCAGCTTTGCCGCGGAAGAGACGCTGACGTCGGATACGGTCCCGGTGAATGTTGACGCGGTGTTGTTCTGGATGGTCTACGATCCGGAAAAGGCTGCGCTCGAGGTGCAGAACTATCCGCAAGCAGTAAGTTGGGCGGCACAAACAGCGCTGCGAGATATTATTGGCCGCACTTCGTTGACTGATCTTTTACGAGGCCGCGAGCGCATTGAAGAAGAGCTGCAGCAACTGATCGATGAGCGATCGAATCCGTGGGGCGTCACGGTCCAGTCAGTAGAAATGCGTGACGTGATTATTCCCACAGCTTTGCAGGATGCCATGTCTCGAGAAGCTCAGGCAGCTCGGGAAAAACAGGCTCGCATCATCCTGGGTCAGGCAGAAGTCGAAATCGCGAAACTCTTTGAAGCCGCCGCGGTTTCGTATCACGATAACCCGACCGCGCTGCACTTACGAGCTATGAACATGTTGTACGAAGGCTTGAAGGAGAAGGGCGCGATGATGATCGTTCCGAGCACCGCAGTCGAGTCGATGGGAATGGGTGGCCTGCTCGGAACAGCGGCGATCGCTCAACAGAAGCTCACGCATAGCAATGAGGCGCCGGAGTAAAAACCGGGAAGTAAGATTGGTAGTTCATTCTCGGGCACAGATAAACACGGAGTAACACAGATCTAAAATTCCGATTTATTCAGATCCGTTATATCCGTGTTCCATCTGTGGCCTAAAATCTGAGACGTTTCGCGCACTCCAAAGTTAGTCGGGATCGATGCGAATCTTCATTCGCTGGAGTATCTGCAAGTCTTCATCAGTTAGGCTGAGCGTGCTCTCCTCATCCGAAGTCTCTTTATCAGCAACATGAGCGCGTAAACCAATTTCAAGCCGCAGAGTCAGCTCCATTTCGTAACCAGCTTCGCGCAAACGCTCGATTGCTTCAGCTACTTTTGCAGAGTTCTCTACGGACTCGTTTATTGCAGTGCCCAGTTCCTGGACTATTTCTTTCGCCCTGTCGTCGATTTCCAAAGCACGACCGCCTTTGTTATTTGGTCCCGGTATGCTACGCGAGGCTTTGCAGCGTGGTCAACAATTTGGAAAAGTCTTTGGTCTTAGGACTTTGGTCTTTGGTCTTTGATTTTTTGCCTGGAGAACTTGTGTTTGATTCAAGAAATTGGAGCGGTAAACGGTATTTCAAAGACCAAACACCCAAGACCAAAGACCTTTTCCCCAAGAAATCCGTTTTATTTTCGAGGTCGCATATCGTAAGCTTAGCTACGAGTCAACCTCCAAATGTATAAGAAGATTGCCATAGTCACCGGCGGCGGAGACGCTCCCGGATTGAACGCTGTCATTCGCGCGGTCGTGAAAACGGCCGTCTGCGAGCATGGCATGCATGTCATCGGCATAGAGGACGGTTATGAAGGCCTGTTGGGCGCGCCCCGAGCTCGCGAGCTGACGAACACCGACGTCCGCGGCTTGTTGCCACGGGGCGGCACGATTTTGGGCACTCGGAACCGCGGAAAGTTTTCGCATCTCCCGGGAGAAACCGACGGCGTCTACCAGGAAGCGCTGTCGAATTTGCAGAAGCTGGGAATTGAAGGCCTGATGGTCGTAGGCGGTGAGGGAACTTTAGGTATAGCCGCCGAATTTGATCGACTGGGGTTTCCAATAATGGCCGTCCCCAAGACGATTGATAATGATCTCGCCTCGACAGAGCTAACGTTCGGGTTCGCGACCGCACTCGATATTGCCACTGAGGCGCTGGACCGTCTTCACACGACTGCGGAATCACATGATCGAGTAATGATCCTCGAGGTCATGGGCCGTCATACTGGTTGGATCGCGCTGCATTCGGGAATCGCAGGCGGAGCGGACGTGATCTTGATTCCCGAGATTCCTTTTTCAATGGCATCTGTCGCCGATAAAGTTGTTGAGCGCGAGCGGGCCGGCTCAAATTTCAGCATCATCGTCGTGGCCGAGGGCGCGATCGAAGTGGGTCACGAGCAGATTTACCAGGACAAGGGTGCTGCAGATCATGCAGCACGGCTTGGTGGAATTGGTATATATTGCCGTGCGCAACTGGAACAATTGACTGGCAAGGAGACTCGCTGCGTGGTGCTGGGACACCTGCAACGTGGCGGTCGTCCGAACGCCTTCGATCGAATGCTGGCTACTAATTTCGGAGCTTGCGCAGTGCGAGCTTTCGCCAGTGGCAAACGCGGCGTGATGGTTGCCTTGCAAGCTGCCGATGTTGTCACCGTTCCGATTGGCGAAGCGATCGCGAATATTAAGAACGTGCCACCAAGCGGGCAGTTGGTGCAGACCGCGCGCGACATTGGAATTTCATTTGGTTCTCCCGATGAAGCAAAATGTCATCGCGTCATTGAGTCGGCCGATTCTGCGACAACCTTGGAGTGCAAGGGCTAGTTTACGAACGTACTAATCAAGAAGGGACTGCCTAATTGTCAGAAGATATCAGGAAGCGGTTGCAGGGTGATCTCGACGAACTCGAGACCGAATTACGTATTCACCTGCCAAAAGAAATTAAGCGAGCTCTCGAGTTTGGAGACTTACGCGAAAACTCCGAGTACCACGCGGCCCTTGATCGTCAAAACATGGTCAAGGCACGTATCCGTGAACTGCGCCAACGCCTCAGCGAGGTTAGCTCTATCGACCTGAGCCGCATTCCGGAAGGCAAGGCGGCCTATGGCTCGACCCTCGTTCTTTACGACTCAGAGCGCGCCGAGGAAGTAACATATCGGCTGGTTACTTCAGAGGAAAGTGATCCTCAGCAAGGTTTTATTTCAACGACCTCACCTATCGGCAAAAGTTTGATGGGCAAAGAAGAGGGAGACGAAGTCGTGGTACGCACACCAGCGGGTTCTCGGAATTTTGAGATTAGAAAGCTCACCACGCTTCACGATGCGAAACCATGAAATCCTTAGCGGACTGAATTGAAATGATCAAAGCCCTCCTTGTTCTAGTCTTTCTGGTCACGGGGTCGATAATTGTTAACGGTCAAATACCGTCCATAACCGAATCGCAAGCCACGGCTCGAGCAACCGCCGCGAAGTTGGATCTAGACGCAGCGGCGAAAGCTTATCGAGAAGGTAATTTTGACAAAGCCCTTGAATTCTCAGAACGAGCATTGAGCGAAGATCCTCAGAACAAGACCGCTCCCTTTTTCATCGCTCGCATCATCCATCGCGAGTACAAACCCGGCGATCCAGCTCCGGCAAACTTAGCAAAAGCTCGTCAAGCGATTGAGGCTTATAAACGAATTCTCGCCACGGAACGAAAAAACGAAGAAGCCTACAAGGCAATTGCGTCGATTTATGCGGCCCTTAAAGAAGACGAATTGCAGCGTCAATGGATTATGCAACATGCTGCCGACACGTCCGTCGATGCTGAGCGGCGCGCCGAGGCGTACATTGTGCTTGCCTCCAAGGACTGGTATTGCTCGAACACGATCACCGAAGCTCCAGGCGTCAGAATAATCAAAAAAGAGGAGCCGCCCGTCATCAAATACCGCCGACCGAACGATGAGGCCAGTTTTAGTAAGGCCAGGCAATGTGTCCAGAGTGGATTGTCGCTTATTGACTTGGCAATCGTTCTTAACGACAAGAACCTGGCTGCGTGGTCATACAAGATGAACCTGCTCGCGGAGCAACTAAAAATCGATGAGATGGATCTGAAACCAGCCGAGAAGGCGTTTACCATGAAACGCTTCGAAGAAGCAAAACGGCGCACTGATGAGCTCAGCGTGGCAGAGACCGGAAAACAACCCTGAGTTTTTCGATCGGGAGGCGACCTAAACTAAACAATTTGCGTAACTTCAGCTTTTAGGCATAATGGCGAGAGAGGCTCAGGCACAATGTTTGGCGCAAGCATAGGTCGAGGTGGACAACGGATCGTTGACGCAATGGTCCGGTGGTTGGCCCACGGCCACATCAATCCAAATATCCTGACCGTCATCGGCGTGGCCCTAAACGTCGGCTGCGGCTTGTTGTTCGGTATGGGCCACTTCTTTCGAGCCGGGATCTGCCTGATAGTGGCGAACCTGTTCGATATGCTTGACGGCCAGGTGGCCCGTTTATCGGGACGGGTAACCCGGTTTGGCGGGTTCCTTGATTCTTCCCTTGACCGGCTGTCGGATATGGTCGTGTTTGTGGGCTTGATGGTGTTTTATGCCCGCGCCACGCAGTTTCATTCCACCCTGAATGTTTTTCTCGCCGGGGCAGGACTAATGGGATCAGTTATGGTAAGCTACGCCAGCGCTCGGGCCGAGAGTTTGATTCCCAAGTGTGATGTAGGCTTTCTTAAACGTCCCGAACGCGTTGTTCTCTTTATTATTGGCGCGCTTTCGACGTTTCCGGGCTCGAACAACTTTTTCGCCAATCGCATGCCGGCGGTGTTGTGGGTGCTGGCTATAGGTTCTTACTGGACCTTCGCCCATCGCATGTACCACACCTGGCGAGAATTGAATAAGGTCGAGATCCCGGCGACTGAAATTACCGCCCAGGCTGCTTACGCAAAACCTGATGGCTCAACCGAGCGGCGCGCTGAACAACGGCTGGCGCACAAAACAAGCTGATTAATTTTCCCAAAGTTCTACAGGCCATAATATTTTGTCTTCCCAATTCGAGGTATGCATAACGTGACCATCTGTCCCTGCTGTGGCGCCAGGTTCGAAGGGGACCTGCGAGACGGTTGCGCTTGCGGCGCGCGTTCAGTCGGTGAAGCGCTCCCTAAGCCGGAACGTGAACTGCCGGGATACGGACGTTCACTGCTCCTGACGTTGACGGGAATCGCGATGATCGTCGGGTTTCTCATCCAGACGATTATCGCAATGGCAAAGATTGGGTTCTCGCTCTCCTTCTGGAGTTGGATAGCCGCTGCCGAGACAGCCGCGTGGCGTTTGAAGTGGGTGACCATCCCACTCGCCTTGGTCGTCCTCTGGGGAGGACGCAAGCTCTATCGATCAATGGTCGAGAATCCCTCACGATTTGTTGGCATGAAGATAGCCCGACGAGGCCTCATTGCGTCAGTTTCAGTGATCATATTGTTGGCCGGGCTAATCGGCGTGACCGTACCGGCAAGACTGCGGCAGCGGCGTATGGCAATTGAAGCCGCTCACCTCGCCAGGGGATACACAATCATTCGCGCGCTCCAGGAGTATCAGGCCAAGCACGGCACTTATGCGACTGATTATCGAGATCTCAACGAACAAGCAGCTAATGATCCGGCGCTCGCTGAAGCCCTCAACGAGCTCGACCTGGCTGTCTATCAGCCACGCGCCGATATTGCCGCCGCGCCTGCCGAAAAAGGACGCCGCATAGGCGGAGCTTCCATACGAAACGCTTCGGTCCGTACAGCTCCTGACGAGCCGGCACCGGGGCTCTCATTCAACGCTTACGATTTGCGCCTTCCCGGACCAGATAAGATCCTTGGCACTGAAGACGACATCCTGATTCGGGATGGAGTCCTGACTCGCGACGGGGTCAACACCCTGGCGCCACCAGTGAAGGATGGGGTTGCTCCTGTTAAGGCTCCGGCGCAAACCGGTCGCAGATAACCAATTAATCACATGGGGTTCTTTAGTCGTTTCCTACGCAAGAAGGATGACGAAGCCTCGCGCGTTGCCCGCTTGCTGGCCCAGGGCAGGATCGTCGAAGGCCGGGTAGTCGATGTCACTGAAGACGCCGAGGGCACAATCACTCATATCTTCTACAGCTACAACGTTGGTGGCGTAGACTACGAATCCTCGCAGGAACTCAATCCAGAACAACAACGATTCAAAACGCGATACATTCCCGGCGGACGAATCACTATTCGTTACGATCCCCACCAGCCAGCAAATTGTTTTGTTGTGTAAAGAAGTTCTTAGTTCTTTGTGCTTAGTTCTTTGTGCTTAGTTCTTTGTGCTTTTGCTTTCTGAAGGCGTGTCCTGCTTAGCCTGAGGCGAGCTGGATCAAGTCAGGACCACCTGCTGGAGCGTGTCAGTCCAAGGATGAAGGCTCATCATTTGGTGGACTCATTGCCCTGCGGTATAACTGCAAAGAACAAAGTACAAAGAACCAAGAACAAAAACCGACTTGTTCAAGAAGATCCTAATTGCTAACCGTGGCGAGATCGCCGTACGCGTCATTCGCGCGTGTCGCGATATGGGGATTTCTCCAGTCGCCGTTTACTCCGACGCTGACGCTGATGCTCTCCACGTGCGACTCTCCGACGAAGCTGTAAGAATCGGACCAGCAGCTTCGGTGGAGAGCTACCTGAGTATACCTGCCGTCATTGAAGCTGCCAGGTTAACCAGCGCCGAAGCGATTCATCCCGGCTATGGCTTCCTCGCAGAGAACGCCGCCTTTGCCGCCGCGGTAACTGAAGCCTCGCTAACATTCATCGGCCCCGATCCCGAAACCATGCGCACCATGGGCTCGAAAACCAGCGCGCGCAAGACCGCAATGTCTGCCGGTGTGCCGGTCGTGCCTGGCACAGTCGAGCCGTTGGCGTCTTTTATGGAGGCCGGTGAAACAGCTACGCGCTTTGGCTATCCGGTAATGCTAAAGGCTTCTGCTGGCGGCGGTGGCAAAGGCATGCGATTGGTCAGCCGATCTGAAGATATGGAGTCCGCGTTTGAGACCGCTCAATCTGAAGCCGCGGCTGCTTTTGGAAATTCCGAGCTCTATCTCGAGAAGGCTGTCGAACGGCCGCGACACATTGAAATTCAAATCTTCGGCGATAAGCACGGCAACGTCGTTCATCTTGGTGAGCGAGAATGCTCGATCCAACGCCGCCATCAAAAAGTGATTGAGGAATGCCCTGCTCCGATAAACGACGCTTCGCTGCGAGAGCGCATGGGCAACGCCGCTGCCAGTCTCGCTCGGTCAGTCAATTACGTGGGTGCGGGCACAGTTGAGTTTTTGGTTGCTGACGCCACGCGTGAATTCTACTTTCTCGAAATGAACACGCGGCTGCAGGTTGAGCATCCGGTGACTGAACTCGTGACTGGGTTCGATTTGGTCCGAGAACAAATTTCAGTAGCTGCCGGAGCTCCTTTGTCATTCAGCCAGGATCAGGTTCGCTGGTCCGGACATGCGATCGAGTGCCGCGTCTATGCTGAAGATCCTGAGAACAACTTCTTCCCTTCACCCGGAACGATTACGTTCATGCAGACGCCATCAGGTCCGGGAATCCGCGACGATGCCGGCGTGCGCTCCGGTTCCGAAGTGTCGATCCACTACGACCCGATGATCTCGAAGCTGGCAGCATGGGGACGCAACCGTTCAGAGGCGATAGATCGACTGCGGCGAGCGTTGGCTGAATATCAAATTACCGGCATACGAACTACGCTTCCGTTCTTTCGGAAGATCGTTAATGACGAAGAGTTCATTGCCGGCAAACTGGACACGGGATTCATCGGGCGCTTCCAGGAGAGAGCGGCCGCGACGGAAACATCTCCTCGCGATCGCGATCTCGCGCTGATAGCGGCTGCGCTTCATTACTCAAAGCAAAAGGAAGCTGCAAACTTCAAGGCTGCAACTCAGGCGACCGCGAGTCGTTGGCGAATGAATGGCCGGCGGACTCGTCTTGAAGCAGCGCCGACAAAACTGCGCCATGGCGGAGAGGCTAAATGAAACTCAAAGCCGAACTGGATGGCCAGGAGTTCGAAGTCGTGTTGAGCCGCGCCGGAGATGCTCTTTCGGCGCGCGTTGACGGCCGCGAATATGAACTAAAAGCAGATGGCTCGAACGGCGAGTATTTGCTTTTCGATGGTACGCGCGTGCGCAACTGCCGCGTTGATGGCAGTGAAGCCAGGCTCGATTATCTGGTTCAGGTCGGTTCGCGCAGCTACCAAATCAAACTTTCTGATCCGAAAAGATTGAGCTCGGCTCAAAGTGATGCCGCACATCATCATGGGTCGGCGGAAATTGTCGCCTCGATGCCCGGAAAAGTTGTGCGCGTGCTGGTCGAGGTGGGCGCTGAGGTTAAGAACGGCTCCGGGATCGTCGTCGTGGAAGCAATGAAGATGCAGAACGAAATGAAGGCGCCAAAAGCCGGAAAGATTATCGAGTTGAACGCCGTCCCTGGCTCCACCGTGAACGCTGGTGATGTGCTGGCTGTGATCGAATAAGTATCGACCGCGAGAAACGGGGAGGCAAAAAGCTTTTAGCCGCAGATTTCGCAGATTACACCGATTGCTGGATGAATGCAGTGATCGTCGTGTGGTGTTCAAAGGAGCTGACGACCAGCGCAAACTGAATTTGGTGTTACTAATCTGAGGAATCCGTGAAATCTGCGGCTAAGGTTTTGGCCAACGAATAGGGTAGGCTGTAAACAATGACTGACAAACTGAACCTGCCAATTAGAGATAGCGATCTTCGCGGCGAATATTGCTTTGATTACACTCAATCACGGCCATATCGGTTCGCCTTCTCTGATGCTTCATCATTACGCATTCTGCTCTGGGACATTGACGGAACGTTGATGCGCTCCGCTCAGACGGGCTCATATAAGGATTACTTTGTGCCGATGCTCGAGCGCGTGTTTCAGACCTCGGGCTGTTTGCACGAAATGCAGGTCTCTGGAATGACCGACTTGCAGATCGTTGCCGAAGCTTTGCGCGGTGACGGATTCACACCCGAGCTCATCAACCAGCGCCTCGATCATTTGCGAGAGTGCTACATGGACGAGATGAGGAAAGCTACCGGAAACGGAAAGCAATTCTTTCAGCTGCTGCCGGGCGCGCGCGAGCTGCTGCAAGCGCTAGCGGATCATCCTCGCTATCATTCCGGGCTGCTGACCGGCAACATCGAACCCGCAGCGCAATTAAAGATGGAGTTGGTGGGACTTGCGGGATTCTTTGACATACCCGGAGCTTTTGGCGACGAGTCACACGATCGTCGCGACCTTCCAGCCCTGGCCGCCAATCGAATCCGCAAACACTTGCAATTCGATTTCGCGCCCGAACAATTCATCGTCATCGGCGACACGCCCAACGACATCGCCTGCGCCAAACACTTTGGCGCCAAATCCCTCGCCGTCGGCACCGGCCGCCTCTTCACTCGAGAAGAAGTCCTCGCCTGCAACCCCGACGCCTTCGTGCCTGATTTATCTGACGTACACCGCACGCTCAAAATACTGAGCGAGATGTAACTCAACGAGGCCTACAGGTGTTTAGAGTTCAAACTTCAGTTTGTGATGTCGGTACCACACAATCTAAAGATTGAACTCTGAACGCCTGAAGTCACAATGGGTTATCCCAACGATCTATATTCGGTGAAACCCTTTGAGGATGTCGCGGGTGGTGAGCCGCAAGATCACGGGGCGGCCGTGGGGACAGGTGGTGGGTGAAGAAGTTCGCAGTAGTCGATCGATGAGCCAGCGCATCTTCTCGGGAGCCAGCACCATGTTCACTTTGATCGCCGCGTGACATGCGAGCGAGGCAGCGATCTCATCGCGCACTGTCTCGCGAGCCGAGCCTTTCTTTTCCGCATCGACAGTATCCAAAACTTCCGCGAGCATGTTGCGAGCTTCGCCGGCGGGAAGGTCTGCGGGCGTCGCTTTGATCGCGACAGTGCGACCGGAGAGCCTCATCAAATTGAAGCCGTAGGTTTCCAGCTCCGGCGCGAGCGAATCGAACACGGCTGCCTGCGCTGGTGTCAGATCAAAAGTTTCGGGGATCAAAAGCTGCTGTGATTCAGCCACTCGCGCTGCTTCCAGGCTCCGGTACTTATCAAACAGCACCCGTTCGTGGGCCACATGCTGATCGATTAACAGCAGACCTTCATCGTCAGTAGCAATGATGAAACTTTCATCGAGCTGTCCGAGAGGTCTGATTCCGGGACTCAGCGATTCAACCGCAACCTCGCGTACGAATTTATCCGCGGATGCCAAAGGTGGAAGCTCGAAAGACGCGGCCGCAGCAGCCCGTGAGGCTACCGTCACCGGCTCATCCACAATCGGCGCCTCACTTTCTGTAACTGTGGGCGACGCTATCGGACTTTCAGGAATAGCAGCCCCACGATCGGCAATTATTGGATCCGGCTCGCGAGTGGGAGCAGTCGCAGCCGCGGTGGGCTCATTCAAAGCTTCACGTTCAAAGGCAGGCGCAACCGAAAATGCCATGCGTTCTTGCTGCGCTGGTACGAAAGCTTGCGAAGGCGGGACATCCATCGTGTCTTCAACGCTTTCACTCGAAGGTGGAGCTGGATCGAAGCGCTGAGGCGCACTCGGAGCGGCCTCGTCAGTGCGAACGTAACCAGCGCTGGCCAAAGCTGACCGCACAGCTTCCCTGACCGCATCGGCTACCGCGGCATTGCGGCGAAATCGCACTTCAGTCTTAGCCGGGTGAACGTTGACGTCGACTTCTTCGAGCGGTGTTTCCAGAAACAATAACGCCGCGGGGTAAACTCCATGCGGCAGAATTGCTCGATAGCCTTCCGATAAAGCGCGGCTAATCAAACGATCTCGAACGAAGCGACCGTTTACAAATAAGTACTGAGCGTCTCGTGAAGTGCGGCGATCGCGGGGCGCTGAGACATAGCCACGCACCGTCACCACCTGCTGGTGTCCTCCATCGACTTCCAGAAGATTCTCGAGAAACTCGGCGCCGAATAATTGATAGGCTCGCTCGCGTAAATCGTTCGCAACGGGCGCTCGCAAGATCTCGCGGCCATTGTTCATTAGGGTGAAACCGATCTCGGGGTGGGCGAGGGCGTAGTGCGTTACGAGATTCGTGAGATGAAAGCTTTCGGTTGCTTCTGAGCGCAGGAATTTCCTGCGCGCCGGCACGTTGAAAAACAGGTCGCGCATTACAATGGTGGTGCCGCGAGGATGCGCCGCGTCTTTCACGTCTCGCATCCTGCCGCCTTCGATGATTACGCGCGTGCCGGCAGCGCCTTCCTCAGTCTTGCTGGTCAATTCCATCCGAGCTACGGAAGCTATCGAAGCAAGCGCTTCTCCGCGAAATCCGAGCGTGCTGATGGCAATCAGATCGTCCGCGTTTTTGATCTTCGAAGTCGCGTGACGTTCAAAAGCCAGCACTGCATCGTCACGCGTCATGCCCTCGCCGTCGTCAGCAACTTTCAACAACCGCCGGCCGCCTGCTTCTACCTCAATGACAATCCGTGTGGCGCCGGCATCAAGCGCATTCTCAACCAACTCCTTGGCCACCGACGCCGGGCGTTCAACCACTTCGCCGGCCGCGATTTGATTAACGATCTGATCTGAAAGGACTCGAATTTTGGACATTGATAGAACGACGAGCTTGGTGCTTTGTTCTTGGTTCTTTGTACTTGACGCCCACGAAAGTGACCGTTTCCACTCAAGAGTCAAGAGATTCAACCACAAAGAACTAAGAACCAAGAACAAAGATCATAAGTACACTATTTGATGTTCGGTGGATTCCAAATTGATCGCGTTGAAGATCCAATCAATGACGTACCTGCCGTGCCGAGCCAGCAATGACGTAATGTTGATGTGGCGCTCCTGAAGACCCTTTTCGGGAAAGAGTTGGTCCAGCGCGCGTTTGAGTTGTCGCTGCGCCGCTTCGTCGCGAGCCATCTGGGCGCGGTGAAATCGAGTGCGCAAGCCTTCGAGCTGGTAGTTAATCTTACGCCGTCCGGTTTCGAGCGCATCCGACAAAGTTGGATCGATTGCGCTCAGCTGCTCACGCAACTTGTCGAGCTCTGCGTTGACAGCTTCTTCGGAGCTTTTGAAAGTCTGCGCAGTCTCGGTTCCCAAGTGCTCTTCAACAACCTTCACTAGAACACTCTCGAAGCCTGCGAACAAATCAGGTAAAGAAAGCCCATATCGTTCCAGCACGCGCCCGGTATGCCGCTCAATCATCGTTAGACTCGAACGCGGAAGGATTGGAGTCACGGGACGATCGAGCACGCGGTAGACTTCGGAAGTCTGCGCGAAGTAAGCAATCTCCGCAGCCCCACCGAAATAAGTCACAGTCGGCAACAGATAATCCTGGACCACAGCACGAAGTGTGACATTGGGACTGAACTTTTCCGGCTTCGTGAGCGCCAGCTCGGCCAATTCGTCGCTGGAGTACTCCTCAGAATTTGCTTTCGTGCGGTACTTTCCGTTTTCCGCGCGCGTCAGTGCGTGTCGAGCGCCGGTCTCGTCGTGAATGAACAGAGGAAATGAGTTTGCCGTGGCGACTACCTGCGCATGATAGCCATCGGCTTCCAATTCTCGACTGCGCGACTCAACTGCAGCAGCGATCTCGGGCGCTCGGCGGGCGGCTTCCGAGTAAAGCGGCGCTGCAAGTTGCTTCAGACGCGCGTCACGCGGATCGAGAAAAATCAATCCATGACCGCCGAGTAGCGCAGTCATCATTCGCGCGAAGGCATCACCGTAGCTACGGCCCGGCTCCCACGTACTGCGCAGAATCTGTTTGAGGTCATCGATGAATTCAGAGTTAGGCACCTGCTCGAGGAGCTGTTCAATCACTTCGTTAATGGAATCGTCGAGGATGACCTGACCGACAGGCTGTCCCTCCTGATGCAGCGAAGTTGAAACGGAGACACCGCCCAACTGGCATTCGCGATTCACAAACTCAGCGCGAGCCACTTCAATGAAATCGTGATCTTCGGTGGCCATCCAGAAAACGGGAACGGCTTTGGTGTGGCGCTGCGAAAGACAGCCGGCGAGTTTTACAGCGCTGAGCGCTTTATAGATTGTGTAAAGAGGGCCAGTGAATAAACCGGCTTGTTGCCCTGACACCACCGCGAGACAATCGGGCTCTCGTAAGAGGTCGATGTTGGCGAGCGTCTTCGCGCTAGCGCCCCAGCCTTTGTTCATTTCAGCCAGGGCATCGCACAAGGTGTCTCTATCCGTCTTCTGTGAAGTCAGGACTTTCGCGGCTCGCGCCGGAAGTTCGTGATGAAAGCGGACAGCTTCGGGATAGAACTTACGCAGCGCGACCGGATCGCGCAGGTAATCGAGGAAGAGTTTGCTTTGCTGGGGAATGCGGTCGAAGGAAAGCTGTTCGACGCGCAAGCCCGCCTCTTCAGGGGTGCTGTAACAAGCGGTTTCGGCGATGCTCAATTTATGATTGCTCCCAAGGGGATTCATTTTACGCACGGTTACGAACTTCCACCAGCGAAGGAAGTAAAGTTATGCTACAGGCTTGTCCCGTGGTACTGACGATGGTTGCTATAAAGTGCCTGCAGCTTGGATGCCACGGGCTTGTCCCGTGGTGCTGACGATGGTTGCTATAAAGTGCCCGCAGAACCACATTTGGATGCCACGGGCTCGCCCCGTGGAGGTTCACGTTTCCGTTGATTTTGCGGCTGATTCTTTTGGGAAGGTATCAACGTGAGGCCTCACGGGACGAGCCCGTGGTAGCAGCGAACGTCATTAACCACGGTACAAGCCCGTGGCATCAATACAAAAACTACGCACGGACGCCAACTTCTACGCCGGCATTCTCGAGCAACTGAAGAATCTCAGTTCGTGCAGCTTCATCGGGAGCTCGCAACGGCGCCCTCACCGCGCCGCCGTGAAAACCAACGAAGTTGAGCGCGGCTTTCAGTCCACCAATTCCATATTTCGTAGTCACTGCTTGCGCGAGCGGAGTGAGTTTTTCCTGCATTCGATCGGCAGCTTCAATTCTCCCTTCTTTCACAGCTCGAAAGATTTCAAGACACAATTCACTCGCAACGCACCCGACTGCGAGAATTCCAGCAACTGCACCAACTTTCAAAGCGTCACACAAGACGGTGCCATTGCCAGTCATAACCGCAAAGTCTGAGTTACCTCGTTCTGAAACCAGCCTGACGGTCTCTTTCAACCCATCGATGTCCGCCGAACTGTCCTTCACCGCAAAAATGTTCGGATGGTCGCTGAGCTCGGCTATCGTTTGCGGTTCAATCTTAATTCCCGTTAGCGCCGGCATGCTATAGAGCATTACGGGCGCCTTCGCAGCGTCAGCTACCGCCCGGTAATGAGTAACTAAAGCTGTTTGAGTAATCGCCGCGCGATAAAAGTAAGGAGTCAACACGAGCACCGCATCGGCCCCTTCATTAGCAGCTTTATTGACTTCGCTAATCGTTCCGAACGTGCTCTGCTGTCCGGCGCCTACGATGAAGGCTTTTTCGCTTGGAACTTCCACGCGAATCGCGGTGATGAGCTCGATGTATTCACGTTCGTCAAGATTTACGCGCTCACCAGTCGAACCCAACATGACGTAGCCGCCAATCGCAGTAGCATTCCACTGACGAATGTTGGCTGAGAATGCTTCGATATCAAGGTCACCGTTTTGTGCAAACGGAGTGGTTGTGGGGAGCAATATCCCGTGCAGCTGTTTCATGTGTAATCTTTCGGCCGCCGTGTTTTAAGTTTGAAGCAATTACTATCCGCAGATTTCGCAGATTCCGCAGATGTTTTGTTGAATCACTGTATCGTTGAGCATTAAATTTCCTGCCCAATCCGCGAGATCGGCCCCTGACAATTCCTGAATCAACATGAATTGTCACTCAACGAAAACATCTGTGCAATCTGCGTAATCTGTGGATAGTCTTAGTGATTCCAAGCCAAGCGATTATATCGATGGGCGTGTTAAGCGTCCAAGATTGAGGACTTGATTTTGCGGTCTCAGTCACACCGAGGCTTCAGCCCGGTGCAGAGAGTGGCCTTCTTAAGGCATGAACCGTTTCAACGGTTTCTGATTGGTGGGAAACGGTAAACCGTTGAAACGGTTTTTGAAATAAGAGGCCGCCGCTCACACCCGGTTGAAACCGTGTGTGAATGAGAAGTTTCATAGGCCAGGTCAGCGGAACATGTCGGTGACGTCCATGGTGAACACCATCGCGCCTCGCGGCTGGCCGGCAACATGCTTCGGATTGAACGCATAGCCAAGCGTGACATTGAAGTTCACGAGACTAAGTCTGAGCCCGCCGCCAATCCCATATCTCGTCCCAGCCTTATCCGGCCACACACGAGCGACGTCGAAGATTCCAACTGGACTAACCGCAATCCAATTGAGCTCTTTCGTGAATGTATCGAGTGTGCTGCTCACCAGCTTCATGTCCGCATCCGCCAACTTAACAGCCTCGCTGGTGTCTATTGAGTCCAGTTCTCGAACCAGCTCTGGTTGCTTCCTCGCCAGCGAATCCTTAACTGATCCAGCTGACGCACTCGCGTCTTTGAAGCCCGCCTCCAACAACAGCTTTTGCAAGTCTCCTAAGCTCGATCGCAATGCAGTCAATTGAGAACAGCTGTCATCTTCCATACAAGTGTCGCTATTTGACTCCTTTAATAAGCTCTTCAACTTGCTCGGAAGATTCTTTTGGTCCTTGATCATGGTGGTGATTATTTTCGTGCTGTCCTTGACCAGTCCGCGAGCGTCTTCCAGCGGCTCTCGAGTTTCATCGGGTATCGATTCCGGAAATTCTGCCGGCAGAGTGTTCAGCATGGCTGTCAATGTTGCGAGGTCATCGGCAACGGGCTGCATGCCGGCAACAATTTTTCCGAATGCATTTAACCTGCTGAGATAAGCCCCGACGAGGATATTACGAGCGCTCGTTTTGGAAGCTGCGAGGGCAGAAGCGAAATCCGGATCCTCCGCAATCTCTTTGGGAATTATCGCTTTACCCCAAATAGCCTTGGCCAGGGTGACATTGAGTGAAAAGAACCTGGTCCCACCCACGTTTGCTGCTGACGAGAGAAGATTCTCGGGGATGCTGCGGATGAAGGGCTGGCTGCGAATCTGCCAATCGTCACCTTCAATGAAATTGTGTTCCTGGTTTCCGCCAAAGAAGCGTTGCGTAACCGGCACCGAACCTCGAGTTTGAATGGCTCCAACTGTGAAGCGAGTTTCCAGGCTGAGTACTCGATGAACTGATCCGGCTTTTTCGCGCGCAGGAATCCAACGTCCGGTCATGGCGAAATCGCCAAGATTCTTGATGAACTCAAGCTTGCTCGTTGGTCCACGCGTGCCGAGTTGCAGCGCGTACGATCCACTCAACGAATAACGATTGGAGCGCAACGTCGCTCCGACATATCCTTTGAGCCCACCGTATCCCGAATTAGCGAGACTTGAAGAGTTGTTTGCGGCAGTCACCAGATCGGTGTGTTGATTACCACCTTCCAAAGTGCCGCCGAAACGAAAAACCACGCCGCGCTTTCCGAGCGGTCTGGTGGCTCCAAACACCTGCCCTCGAAGCATTCCTTCCCTTAGTTGGTTTGCTCCAGCCGGAACATCCGAATGTGTATAGGCAAGCCGATATTCCAACAGATTCAGCCCGCTTTCACCTGGAACCTTTGAACCAGTCAGCTCGAAATCCTGAACGTTGCTGTTCGTCGAGCCGGAACTAGATATCTCAACGTTGTCAAAGATGCCGGGCAATTGCAGCCTGATTAGTCCGCCAGCGTGCAGCCGGCGGGTGCGGTTGAAACCGAGAAAAGGGACGACCGTCAAAAACCCTATCGCCTGAGTCGTCGCTGCGGTAGTGCCCGGGCGTCGGATTTCCGAGTTCTTTAGTTCCCAGGTGTGGGCGAGGTAAGAGTTGTAGTTAGTCGTATAGACCCGGTAAACAACGTCAAGTTGGAATGGAGGGGTAGTTTCATTGCAGTTAACAATCCTGGCCAGGACAACTCTAATTCGCGATCGTGGATCAGCACTCTTCTCGATGTCATCGAGAGCGTCGTCGATCTGTTCTTTACCTTTCGAAAAGTCTTCGAGCAGAAAGACGCTGCCTGGCTGCAGCGGAAGCTTCGACTTGACTACTTTCAACTGACTTGAAATGGCGTGAAGGAAATCAATCGGGCTTTCAACTCGAACCTCACGAACCTTGAAAGTGCCCTTGGAATAAAATCCAATATCGTCGAGGTGAGTACACACCTGGGCCATGGCTGAGGCGGCTCCCAGTGTCAACCACAGCGATATTCCCGCCAACACGAAGCAGCATCGCTGGCGCGAATTGACCTCGGTCAGCATACAACTACCTAGGCGCCGCGGACGGAGATCACGCGCCTGGCTGCCGCATTAGCGCTGGCTTTCGAGATTTCGCCGGCACTAAGAAGTTTTGCGGAGTCGGCCGCAGCAAAAGCCGCGCTGGTCTGCGAATCATCGAGCCCGTTGTTCGCGGTCGCTTGGGCCTTCTGATGCAGGGCAGGTTGGATGTTGACCTTTAGTTTGACGAGGTCGTGAAAGGGGTCCGTGAGCTTGGACCGCTCTTGTAAACCGAACTCGAGGTTCCAGTCGACCGATCCATCGTTCTTAAAACCTTTGGATAGCTTGAAATCGATTTTCCGTTTTTGATCCGGAGTTACGATCAAGAGGTCGACCGAAAATGCAGTCCCTTTCGCAGGCATAGTGTTTTCCCTTTCTGACTTTCCGGAAATGAATCAAGGCATCTTAATCGAAAATCAGAAACGCTGTGGCCAAAATCTTGCTGCCGGGCGACGCTTTGCTCGCAGAAGTCCTTTAACTTTTTGAGGGCTCGTCGGGACTTTTCTCTTTCGGCTTCACGGTTGAACGGACCACGATTATCTTGTTGAGCATATCAAACCAGAATGGTGCTCCGAGAGACACGGCCAGGGCCGTCAATAGCCAGCCCAGGAAGTGCTTCTTTGTCTGATCACCTACTTCGGATATTGTCGTCGGCAACTTTCGGTAAGGATCCCCAACCGCGCTCCAACCTAACGGTAAGCCCAGTTCCCGAATTTGACACTTGTTCTTCTCGATCTTGCACTGTGGCGACGATGGATCCTTGTCGCAGGTCGGAGTTGGACATTCAGATGCCGGTGGCGCTGTCCCACCAGCTGGATTTGCTGGTTGCGCTCCACCCGCGTTTGCAGGCGGCGTATTTTCTTTTGCATATTCAATAGCTTCAGCAACTACCACTGCCCGCAGATCTTTGTCAGAGCTGAGAGACTTAACAATTTGAATGGTATCTGCATTCAACCAAACGGCTATGACCAGGCCAATGATGAAGAGAAAGACTTGGGCGCGGCGTTTATACCAGCCCGAAACGCGGTCCATAGAAGCGTTAAACCATTCCTCAATGTTTTGGCGCGCTCTAACCGCATCATTGCCGGCGGCGTCAATCAACGGCAACAAGGCGTTGCGGGCCTTCTCAAAAGGAAGACTCTCCACTGCATCTCGCAATCCTGTCAGCACGTCAGCACCCGCTGCGGGGCTCACTTCCGCCACATTAAGCGCCGCGCCACTATCAGCCTTACCGCCGACGTTCACTACTACTTGAGGTGACGCGACCTTCGCCGTCGATGCAGTTGCGTTGGCCGCCCCCGAGACTGGCGCGAAGTCATCAGCCGGCGAACCAGTCTTTGAAGAAGCGATTGTCGATTCTTCGCCTTTTTTAGCTTCAGCAGAGATATGCGGAACAATGTCCATTATCGCCAGAGCGAAGCTCCTCGCTGGAATGTATGAAGGTAGTGTTCCACTGCCCGGCTTGTATGGACCCTCAAACAAGCCATTTATCAAGGGGTGCGCGTAGAGTCGAGCAACCAGGCCATTGAGACCTTTCTTCACTTCCGGATTTTCTAAGAGTTCCAATAATCCTGCTTCCAGATGCTTCGCTCGCTTCTTAAGGATCACCTCGATCAGTTCATTTGCCGCTGAAGCCATAAGGCTTAAGAGCAGGAAGATGAATATCAAACCGATTGCCACATCAAGAATTGTTGAGTTGAACATGAGATGTCTCCTTCATTTCATTAGCTACAAAAAAAGGGTGTGAACAACTGCAAAGGTTGGCGAGGAGCAACCGCGCGTTAATTAGTCAAGCCGTGTGCGAATCTTCTCGCAAGCTAGTCTGTTGTTTCTACGGCTCGCATCAGAATGAGTTCGAAGGCCCGACCTTCATGTTGGCGTTCGGAAGCTCACTACCACTCCACCGGGCTGCGCGCTGGCGCCAAAAACTGAAAATTGCGAAGACTAGGTAGAAGCCAGGAAATGACGAGTGCCCGCGCGTGTCGACGGATCGATGACCTAACTTTAGGAATCCGTGAGCGCGATGCCGACGTGTGAAAATCTGAAAAACATGCGCCTTATACTCTGCGCGAAAATCCCTGTCAAGAAAATCATTTACCCTTTTGCCGAGGAGCACGGAACCGGTTCCGAAGTAGCGAGCGCGCTCAACTGGGGCGAGGAAATTTGATCTTCTAAAATGTTATGAAAGCAACAGCCAAAACGTTTCGTCAGCGGATACACTGTCTTGACGCGCAATCTGCCGTACCTGATTATTCATCGTTACCGGAACAGAGACTGGAGGAAGTCCCGCAGTGCCGAATTATCGATTCACCCAACTTGATGTCTTTACCGACGAACCTTTCTGCGGCAATCCCCTCGCCGTGTTTATGGAAGCAGAAGGCTTAAGTGATGACGAGCAACAAAAAATCGCGAGAGAGATGAATCTCTCCGAAACAGTATTCGTCCTTCCGGCGAGAGATGAGAAGACGCTGCGACGTTTGCGAATCTATACACCCGCGCGAGAATTGCCATTCGCGGGCCATCCGATAGTCGGCACCTGGAGCTTACTCGCGCGCGAAGGAGTGGTTCCGATTCCTGACGGAGGCGCCGGCTGGACTCAGATTCATCATGAAGTCGGGATCGGCGTATTGCCTGTCGATATTGAGTTCAAAGACGGAAAACCCGTGCAGGTTGTAATGACGCAGGGAAAATTTGAAATCGCCGGAGAGATCGAGAGCTCTGAAGATCAATCCGAAGCTGCCCGGGCCCTGGGACTGAATCGAGAAGATTTGGACGAGACGCTTCCGATTCAAGTGATCTCGACTGGCATTAAATCTTTAGCCGTGCCTATTCGCTCGCTCGCGGATTTAGGACGTTGCCGGGTGAATTCCAGTTTGCTGGCCGACGTTTATCTGAACGCCGGCGCAGGCATGTGTTACGCGTTCACTCGCGAGACCCTCGAGGTGGGCGCGGCGCGAGCACACGCGCGTTTATTCGCTCCTTCTGACAACATTGCTGAAGATCCGGCGACTGGGAGCGCGGCGGGTGCGCTGGGAGGTTACCTGGTCCATCATGGAGCCATCGCTGTCGATCCAGTCGACGACAAGTATTCCTTCGTTATCGAGCAAGGCGATTTCATCCAACGTCCCAGCCGCATTAATCTCGAGATCAAAGGAAAGCCCGGCGCTGTCGAGCAGGTAAGAGTCGGCGGACAAGCTGTGGTCGTTGCGCACGGTGAGGTGATCTTTTAACGACAGGATGACTACTCGACTTGACCTTCTGATCATCGGCGCCGGTCCGGCCGGGCTGTCGGCAGCACACGCCGCGGCCCAGGAAGGGTTGGACTATCTCGTGCTTGAGAAAGGCACGATCGCCGACACTATCCGACATTACCCGGTCGGCCGCAGCCTCTTCTCAACTCCTAACGAGCTGGAAATGATCGAAGGAACTTTAAAGCCCGTCCGAGAAAAGCCTACGCGAGAAGAGCTTTTGTCGCATTACATTCAGTTCGTGTTGGCAAACGATCTCAAAATAAATACCGCCGAAGAAGTGATCGAAGTTGAGCAGTCCGGTGATGGGTTTCGAGTTCGCTCGAGCTGCGCCGAATACGAGACTCGACGGTTGTTGTTCGCTTTCGGCGCGATGGCTCGACCAAGACATCTGAACGTTCCCGGTGAAGATTTGCCGAAAGTACACCATCGCTTCGTCGAGCCTTATCCATACGTTCGCCGGAATTCACTCGTCGTTGGAGGCGGAAACAGCGCCGCCGAGGCAGCGCTGTTTCTCTCGGAGGAGGGCTCGCGAATCACGATGGCCATTTGGCGAGACGATTGGGAGAACCGTGATCCGAAAGCCGGAGCCATGAAGCACTGGGTCCGGATGCCGCTCGAAAATGAAATTGCTGAAGGGCGGCTGCGAGTAATTCTCTACAAACACGTTGATGAGATTCTCGAGGATGCCGTGCGGCTTACGACTGAAGAAGGCGAGTCGATCACGATTCCGAACGACGTGGTTTTCGTGTTGGTGGGCAGCGATGCCGACTTAACTTTGCTGAAGAAGCTTGGCGTGAAGACGGCGCCGGGAAAACTAACCGAAGTTCCCGTCTATGATGAGAATACTTTTGAGACCAACGTGCCGGGCGTGTATGTCGTCGGTCACTTCACGAATGCTCGTCACATAAAAGCAGCCATCGACGTCCCTCGCCGCATCATTCCGTTGATTGCTAAAGAGCTGAAGGCAACAGGCGTTTAGAGCTCAATCTTCAGATTGTGTGCCGACCAGGTCGCAAACTGAAGTTTGAACTCTAAACGCCTGTCTTGCGAGTAGAAATGGTCATTGCTGCCCGCACTCGGCGTTTGAGTGCGTGACATTGTTAGTGAACCTGCGCTGATACTCTTCTGAGGTAATAAACGAGCAGACCATGCCACGGAAGTTGCCCGGCTGCGCATTCAGAATATCAAGCCAGAACTGAAATCCTCGCTGATCCTCCGTTCGTCGCAAGTAACCTAAGTACTGCATCTGAACGAACGCCGGATTGTATTCCCTTTGCATCAGGGTCGCGTTATCGACAACTCCACGCAGCACTGTGGCTCTGGTAGCTCCCTGATCCATTGACGCGATTGCAGCCTGTCGTTCGGCAGCGAATGGGATCAGATTTGCCGAATCGAAAAGTCTATTGACGAACTCCGTGTTGGTCAGCGAGTCGGGATAGACTGTCTTGAACTGATCGCGCTGCACGAAATTATTCACCAGAGTGATCTTGTTTGCACTGAGGTTTGGCCCGCCAACGACTTTTGCCCTGTCGATCGTGAATTCGGAATAAGTCGGACGCCTACCAAACGAAGCGTTGAAAAGACGGTAGACAAAATAGCCCGATTGCTGGAACTCGCTTTCGACCAGGAATGCTGCTGAAGTTCCGATGCGTCTTTCGAAACGGCATTGAGCGCTGTTCCCGCAGGTATCGATGTGCTCCGTCCAGTAATCGAATCCGGAAATGTCCGGCTCGCGGGAAAGGAAATCCATATAGTGCTGATGAATGAAATAGTCCGTGTCGTCGGGGAGTCCCGGCGTCGCATTTATCATCACCACACTGACCTGACCATTCGCGACTACGGCAAGGTCAGGCTTGGTATCACTATTAAAGTCAGAGACAGTCGCAGCGATACAGCCCGGGCCGTCCCCGAACGGCGCCGAAGTGTTCAAGGTGCCATCGCCTTTGCCGAGAAAGACATCGGCATGCGGACCAATGAAAACTCCAGTCGATACCAGATCGATTTTTCCGTCGCCGTTGAAGTCTCCAGCTTTCAAATCTACGGGAGTGTTGATCTGACCTGAGCTGTAGCTTGGCGCCGCGAAGGAGCCATTGCCATTTCCTAACATGATGTTGACTGACGGGGGCGCCAAAAAAGCCACCGCAACGTCGTTCTTTCCGTCTCGGTTGAAATCGCCGACAACCACCGAGGAAGGTTGAGTGTTTCCTCCCGTGGGCGAGTTTATCGCCGATTGAAATGTTCCATCACCGTTGCCCAATAAGACGCTGACAGTTTTCGCATTCACACTCGTCGTCACTAAATCGAGTTTCTTATCTCCGTTAACATCGCCATGTCTTACTGTTGTCACCCCAGCAGCGGCGGGATAGCTTGTGAGGGGACCAAAACCGCCGTTGCCGTTAGCCAGCATGACTCCAATCACATTGCCGACGGGCATCGCCAGGTCGAGAAAGCCATCTCTGTTATAGTCGGCGGTGGCTATGTCGGCTGCTTTGCCTGGCGTCGCGTAACTCACTGCCGCTTTGAAAGTCCCGTCGCCGTTCCCCAGCAAGACACTGATATTGTTTTCGTTCCCATTCGCCGTGGCTAGATCGAGCTTGCCGTCTTTATCAAAATCTGCAGAGACAAGGTAGGTCGGTCCCAAACCGCCCGGGTAGTTAACGCCGCTGTTGAAAGTCCCATCATTTTTGGCGATTAAGACGGTTACGCCATTGCCGGGTGTTGAGAATGTGCCGTGGTTAGACACAGCGATATCTGCACGCCCGTCGCCATTAAAGTCCCCCGCCACTATTCCCCACGGACCGCTACCTGCGGGATAGTTAGTGCCGTCGCCAAACACCACGGTCTGCGCCGCTGCTGTCAAAGTCAAAGATAACAATACGGCGAGCACGACAAGAATGCATCGGATTTTTGTGGGAGCAGTTAGTTCAGACGGTGACATTGGCGCTGTCATGACAAATCCTCCTCCCTGGGAGCGCAGGCATCCCTGCCTGCCATCGTTAATTATGCGTATCTTAATTTTCAAGTGGAATCCTTTTTGCTCCGTAGCAGGCAAGGATGCCTGCGCTCCCAGGCTGCGCCAGTCAAAGATAAGTTGATGTAGTGAGCCCGAGGCCTCGTTAATTGAGGTGCACATAATAATTCCGATCACGCACCATGGCAACGATTTCGCGTGGAGAAGATTTAGCTGACGACTGGTTCGACTTCATCATGTTGTCATCTTTGCGGCTTGGATTTTATGCCAGGACTTGAGAATCGGTGTGGGTGTTGCGGTGGCCGGCGGAGAATGGTCATCACGAACTTAAGGCAGCGAATCGAGGTTGACTCGATCGCGGCGGGCGACGTGGGTTTCGTAGGCGGCGGCTTCGACGGCGTGGGCGACGGCTTCGGCGACGCGTTTGTCGAACACTGAAGGGACGATGTATTCGGGGTTGAGTTCGTCGTCGCTGATGATTCCGGCAATCGCATGCGCGGCTGCCTGCTTCATTGCTTCGTTGATGCGCGAGGCGCGACAGTTTAGAGCGCCGCGGAAGATGCCAGGAAAACTAAGAACATTGTTTATCTGATTCGGATAGTCGGAACGTCCCGTAGCCATCACCGCGACGAAAGGTTCAGCTTCTTCAGGCATTATTTCCGGCGTAGGATTCGCCATCGCAAACACGATCGGCTTCTCCGCCATTTGTTTAAGATCGTCAGTATCGATCACACCCGGAACTGACAAGCCGAAGAAAACATCCGCGCCTTTGATGACGTCGTGAACAGTTCCCTGCTCGCAGTGCGGGTTAGTGTTGCGAGCATACCAATCCTTCACCCAGTTCATGTGTTCGCGACGGCCTTCGTAAATCGCGCCTTTCTGATCGCAGCCAATGACATTCTTCACGCCCGCGCCCATGATGATCTTGGTACAAGCCACACCGGCTGCGCCTACGCCGTTCACGATTACCTTGATGTCTTCCATCTGCTTGCCAACGATTTTCAAAGCATTGATCAGTGCCGCCAGAACGACTACGGCAGTGCCGTGCTGATCATCGTGAAAGACCGGGATGTTGAGTTCCTCTTTCAATCGATCTTCGATTTGAAAACAACGAGGCGCTGAAATGTCTTCAAGGTTAATCCCCCCGAAAACAACTGAGATAGCCTTAACAGCCTGGACGATCTCATCGGGATCCTTGGTGTTGAGACAAATTGGGAAAGCGTCGACTCCGGCAAACTCCTTGAAGAGCATTGCCTTCCCTTCCATTACCGGCAACGCTGCTGCAGGCCCGATATCACCGAGTCCCAAAACAGCCGTGCCGTCAGTCACGATCGCGACGGTATTCTTCTTGATCGTTAAGGTGAACACCTTTTCAGGATCGTCGCGGATGGCTTCACAAACTCGAGCTACGCCGGGCGTGTAGGCCATGGAAAGATCGTCTCGAGTCTTCAACGGCATCTTGGGAACTACTTCGATTTTCCCGCCGATGTGCATCAGGAAAGTTCGATCAGAAATGTTGATGAGTTCGAGGCCGTCGATATCACGCACGGCCCTGGTGATTTCTTCACCGTGCTTGCTCGAAGTGGCGTTGACCGTGATGTCCCGTATCACGTAATCGCGGCTGGCACTGGCGATGTCGATGGCTCCGATATCACCGCCGGCGCGTCCAATCGCTGTGGTCAATTCCCCCAGAGCGCCGGCCTTGCTCGAAAGCTTTACGCGAAGAGTCAGGCTATAACTGGCGCTCGGTGTAACCGACATTCTTGAGATGGATCCTTTCCGGCTGTTTCAGATGTTGTAACGTGAAAAGATTGGTGACGCAACTGAGATTTGTTATTGGTACTTTGTACTTAGTTCTTGGTACTTTGTACTTAGTTCTTTGTAGGTGAATCTTCGGCTGGTTGTTTTGTTTTCAACATACCCAAAATTACTCAACCGTGATCAGCTCAGGGTCAGGAAGGGTCGCTTGCGCCCGCTGGTGAATCGGCATTCAAGATAAATTGAGGGAGAAAGGTCTTTGTCTTTTCTATCGGAGTGCTAATGGAGCTCGAGGCGGGCGCAAGCGACCCTTCCTAACCTTGAGACTTTCGAGGCAGTTGTTTCACTCACGAGGGCGGATCAAGCAAGTGAACACAGCGGTCCTCCGCAGTCACCTCTGGTTCAGCATTCCAGCGATTCGCTTGATGACAGCAAGATCGCCACCGTTTTGGGCGAGTAGCTTTAACGATCTTCGTCCGAGAAGCTTATAAGCAGCGAGCGTTTCAGCATTGTCTGTAGCCGCAAGAGCAGCGAGATGTCTCTTCACGGTCTCTGCGTCACCGCGCGCGTATGTTCCTGTCAGAGCTTCAAAAGGCGCCGAGCTAGTCAGATTCCTCCAAGTGCTCTCCAGCAAAGGCAGTAGCACTTTCTGGGCAGTCGCTTGATCGAGACCGCATTGAGTCAGCATTTCGATTGTCACATCAAACAACGCTGTGATGTGACCGGAGGACATGACCGCGGCTGCGTGGTAAAGAGCTTTTTGGTGGGACTCGATGGAGAAACTTCGGGCTCCCAAATCTTTTACGATCTGCTTCGCTACTTTCAGCGCCCCTTTGTCGCCCTCCACACAAAAGAACGCAGAGCCAAGTGCGCCAGCGCCTTGCTTGGGGTCGCTAATCGAAACCAGTGGATGAAGAGATCCAGTATGAAAACCACGAGCGGCAAGGGGCTCGAGAACCTCAGATGAGAGTGCACCGCTGGTGTGGAGCACGGTGCGTTGAGGATTTGAAGACTTGGCCTTCGCTAAACTCGTCGCGACGCCGCTGATGGCATCGTCGGGAGTGGCAATCAGGAACAAGGCACTGTCCGGCAGCTTTTCCAGTTGATCTTCGCTTAGCGACTGGCAATTCCCGGAAATCAGCTTGCTCGCTTTTCGAGCATGGCCTGGCCGGCGAGCGACCAATGCTTCGATCCGGTAGCCACAAGAATCGAGGGCTATCGCCAGCGCCGTCCCGAGACGACCCGCCCCGATGATCGAAACTGTCGGGTACTTGGCGGTTTTGGTTTTGTTGGTCGATATCGCTGGATTCACTTGATTCAGTCCGACGCTTAGTAATGAGTCAGTTTTGAAAGTAGACGTCTCTCATTCACACCGTGGCTTCAGCCCGGTGACAAGGTTAAGCCACCAAAACCAATCAACCGTTTCAACGGTTTATCGGTCAACAAGCATGGAAACCGTTAAAACGGTTCACAGAATTATTTTACTCGTTCACCCCCGGTTGAAACCGGGGGTGAATGAGAACCTTGAAACTGACACACTACCTAATGATGCTTATGCTTAGGCTTTTCCAAGGAGTTCATTTATAATGCCCGCACGTCTCCGTGAACGAAAACGTCCACTTGGGCTCAGCAAAGTCAGCTTTCGACGCGCAACCATCTCGCTAAAAAAGCGCATCATAGGGCACGCGCCAGAAAATAGCTAAACGGCCCCGAGACTTTCATAAAGTACCCCTTTGGATGTTTTCTCCCCGCGCCCTTGAAAACTACTCGCGGCTTCGCGGAAGAGGTGCCTCCTTCCTTCGGGCCACATTTCGGACATTGGAGGTTTCGAACATGAACCGTCGTTTCTCCCGCCTGCTGATAGCCTTGGCGCTTACAACATCGCTATTGAGCTCGTCGCTCGCGGCCTTCGCCCAAAGCTCTACAAGCCAGGACAATAGTAACGCCGCTAAGACTCAGAACCAGACTGCCACCACCGACGCCCAAAAAGTAGCGTCCATGCCGCCCGTGCCGAGCAAGGCTCCGAATGCCAAGCCTTTGTCCACCAATGAAGATCCGGAAATGATCGGCAAGCGCAACCTCAACAAAGGCATCGTGTCCAAAATGAGCGGCTCGACCGAGAAAGAAGTCAAAATTGGACAACAGTTGGCGGCCGAGGTCGATCGTCAAGCAAAGTTCATCGACGATCCACTTGTAACCGAGTACATCAACCGCGTCGGCCAAAACATTGTGCTGCACTCGGACGCGAAGGTGGCCTTCACGATCAAGGTGATTGATTCTGATGAGGTCAACGCTTTCGCACTGCCGGGCGGTTTCTTTTATGTAAACAAGGGTTTGATTCTCGCTGCTGATAATGAAGCTGAGCTCGCCGGAGTGATGGCACACGAGATTGGTCACGTCGCCGCTCGACACGCGATGGAGAACAACACGAAAGCGACCTTCGCTGAATACCTGGCGATGGCAGGATCGATTTTCCTGGGTGGTTGGCCCGGCTTGATTTATCAGAATACCGCCGGCATGGGCTTGATGGCGATGTTCATGAAATTTAGCCGCGGCGCCGAGGAAGAAGCCGACAAACTTGGAGTGCAATACATGTACGCTGCGGGCTACGACCCAAATGCGATGGCAACCATGTTTGAAAAGCTGGAAGCAAAGAACAAAAAGAAACCGGGTTTGATTTCACGGGCATTCGCATCGCATCCCGCGCCACCCGATCGCAGAGCCTCGGCCCTCGCTCTGGCGGCACGGTTCCCAGAGCACGAAGAGTACGTGATTAGCAGCTCCGAGTTTCAGCGAGTCAAAGGCCGGCTGCTGCGGTTGTCAAATGCGCGGGCATCGAGTGCCGGCGACCTTTCAAATGGAGAGAATGGTCCGACGGGCAAACCGACTTTGAAGCGGCGTCAGCCAAGTCCGGACGAAACTACCGCGCCGGCAGGCACAGAACAGAAACCCGGTGAGAAGGATTCGGGTGCGCCAAAACTAAAACGTAACGATACGTCGCAGCCGCAGCCGTCTCCGACGCCGCAACCATAAGTAGGTGGAGTGGCTCGGGCATCCGGCTCGTAGTTGCTGCTCAATAGGTTGATTCGAGGCTCTTCGATCAATGATCGAAGAGCCTCTTTTGTTTTCTCTGAATCCACCTGCGAAAGCGCGTGGATTTCCAAATCTCTTTACAAGCCACCGCTTAATCGCTATAAGGTCACACGCTGAATCCAAACGGTTCACCTCAGCGGACCTCGTCCGTACTCCTTACCTCCCCCTTTGCAGCCCATTCACCGTCAGCGGTGAGCGAGCAGGATGCCGCGTACTTAAGCTACGAAAAGGAGATTACAAAATGGCTACCCCAAACATTGACATAACAGTCGAGCCTTCTATTTCGGGCAAGGCTGAGTATCTTGCCCTCGCCGCAATGACCTCCAGCGGTAAGACCGGAGTGAAAGTCGTGCTGCGACTTCGGCTGGAGAACAAGAACAAGAAGAAAGGTGACTTCACCAAGGTGAAGGGCATTCGCTTCTCGTTTCCCGGTTCGTCCCAACCGGCGATGGACATGCAAGGTGTGAATATGGACGGCAGCCTCGACCTCGACGCTGGCGCCGCTGCCGTCTGGTCCAACGGTCGCGTGGATCTTGATCCTGATCCGAACGTTACTAATTTCATTAACAACTCCGTGTACCTGACCGGTGATCCCCCGTCGAAAATAAAGATCGATGTTACTTGCAAAGACTTCAGTGATCCGAAGTCTGTCACCCTCTCGCTGGTCGAGCACAAGAGTCCCGTGGCGGGCGATGCCTATCGCTTTCCGTACGCCGCGGGAGAACTGAGGACTGACGAGTATTACTCAGCTTCGGCAGTGCATTGGGCCAATGGCGGCAGTAATGGAACGCAGATCTTTGCTCATGACATTGGCTGCGTCGGCTGGGACAGCAAGGCAAAGAAGTGGTCCAGCCTGGTTCCTGGCGGCAGTAACATGAAGAACGATGACTATCGCATCTACAACAAGCCCGTTAGGGCCATGGCCGACGGAACCGTCGAAAAGTGGTCTGACACTTCCGATGACAACGTCATAACGGCTGACAAAAATGGCAACCTTCAATTCCCAAGTCCGACCCCTTCGCCGGTGGGCGGGAACAACATTACTATCAAGCATGGCAGCGAGATCGTTACCTACTGCCACTTTCGCAAAGGCACCATGCCTGCCGAACTAAAGAAAAAGGGAACACCTGTATCGGAAGGCCAGTTCCTCGGGCGCGCCGGCAACACTGGAAACAGCACCAACCCGCACACTCACGTCGAATGCGAAAGAGCGTCAGACACTGCGCTGAGGCCGCTGCCATTCCGAAGCGCCTTTGTGATTGATCGCGCCAAGTTGTCGCCTCCGGGCGCCGATGGTCCATGGTTTCGTCTGCAGGGTCACGGAATTCCGAAGGATGGGGTTTCAATCTGGCCGGCTTCCACAGCGCCAGGCTTCCCGGTACCGACCATCGGAATCTCGATGGCTGGTGATTGGGCCAACTCTTTCTTCATCAACTCTGACCTGGCTAGTTTTTCCGCGACGGCACAGGACCTCTTTGATAAGAAGGGCCGCAGGCTAATCCGGGCGACCACCTTCGTGGAAAACGGCCAACGCCGCTGGGTCGGCATCTCGCGCGCCGGCGATTGGGCGAACCAGTGGTGGATTAGTCCAAACCTGACCGAATTTCTGAAGACCGCCCAGGACCACTTTGACAAGAAAGGGCTGCGACTGATTTACGTCGACAGCTATGTGGAAAAGGGCAAGCGTCAATGGATCGGGATAGCGCGCGGCGGCGATTGGGCGAGCCGCTTGATTGTTGAGGACGATCTAGCCAGCTTCTCGAAAGAAGCACAAAAACTTTTCGATGAAAAAGGGCTTCGTCTCATCTACGTGATGACCTGGACTGAAGGCAAGAAGCGGAAATGGTTCGGGATTTCGCGGTCCGGCAATTGGGCCAACACGTGGTGGATTAGTCCAAATCTCGGGGAATTCTCAACGAAGGCACAGAAACTTTTTGACGATGACGGTCGCCGTCTGATCCACGTATCTACCTACGTGGAGGGAGGCGAAAGGCGGTGGATCGGAATCTCGCGGTCTGGTGACTGGGCTAACCGCTGGTACTATCGATCTGACCTGGATTCGTTCTCCCTCGAAGCTCAGCGACTTTTCGACGACGAGCATCTGCGGCTGATACATGTGCAGATGCTTGAGTAACGCGCCATGAATAGGTGTCCGACGAGCTCTAGACTCAGCCATGAGCACGCCGCCCGCAGGTAGTGCATTCGCGGCCACAGATGAACACGGAGTAACACAGATCTAAAATCCGATTATTCAGATCCCTTATATCCGTGTTCATCTGTGGCCTAAATCTAGCGCTCTCCACTTCAGTCATCGTCGTTGGTCACCCGGTTGAAACCGGGTGAGAATGAGATGGACTAACTCAAAACGTACCACTACCCGATTCCCGCGACTCCGCCTCGCCTTGACAAGCTTTAGAGCGGTTTGTATTCTAACCGTTCGCGTTTTGGGCGCATATTTCGGGGATAATTAACTATGTCAACATACTTTCCCAGCGGGAAGGAGCTCGCTGGAAATCGAAATTGGTTTGTAGTGGATGCGGCCGGTCAGACGGTTGGTCATCTCGCCTGCGAAGTCGCCGCCATCCTAAGCGGCAAACGCAACCCTCGTTGGACACCTTTCATGGACATGGGCGATTTCGTCATCGTCATCAACGCTCGCAAAGCAGTCTTTAAAGGTAGCAAGGGTGAGCAGAAGCTTTACAGGCACCACACGCTGTACCCGGGTGGACTTCGCGAAGTCTCCGTAAAGGTGATGTTCGAAAAGCACCCGGAGCGGATTATCGAGCTTGCGGTGAAAGGAATGCTTCCCAAGAACAAACTTGGGAAAGCCATGGCGAAGAAACTAAAAGTCTACGCCGAAGGCGAACATCCTCACTCGGCTCAGCAACCCCGCCCCTACGAATCGACCCAAACCTCCAAATAACATCAAAACTGAAAGATTAAGAGGAAAGTAGCTGTGGCTGAGATTCAATATTACGGGACGGGACGGCGCAAGACCTCGACCGCACGCGTTTATTTGCGACCCGGTGGCGGCGAAGTCACTGTCAACAAGAAGACGTTCGCCAGGTACTTCCCGAATGAAACGTTGCGAATGATCATCCGGCAACCGCTGCAGTTGACCGATACGACCTCGAAGTTCGATATCGTTATTAACGTCGACGGTGGTGGTCCTTCCGGACAGGCGGGCGCTATTCGACACGGCATTACCCGGGCGTTGTTGGAATTCAACGCGGACTTGCGACCAGCTCTGAAGCAGGCGGGCCTGGTAACGCGCGACCCGCGCATCAAGGAACGCAAGAAGTACGGTCAGAAGGGCGCGCGCAAACGGTTCCAGTTCTCGAAACGATAAGGAAAAAGTTCCTGAATCCATTGTCGCGACCCAGGGTTGGTTGTTCCTGGTGAGGAACACAAGGTAGCGGCGAGTACAAAACCAATTCACTAGAAGGAGATATCAGTTTGGCTTCGGTTACGATGAAAGAATTGCTTGAGGCGGGAGTTCACTTCGGCCATCAAGTCAGGCGCTGGAACCCGAAAATGAAGGAATACATTTTCGGTGAGCGCAACGGCATTTACATTATTGATCTGCAAAAGACGCAGCGGATGTTTCGCGACGCGATCAGTTTCGTCTCAAACTTGATCGCCGAAGATCGCGGCAAAACAGTTCTTTTCGTAGGCACTAAGCGACAGGCGCAGGACGCTATTCGTGAAGAGTCTGAGCGCGCCGGTATGTACTTCGTTAATCAGCGCTGGCTGGGCGGACTGCTGACGAACTTTCAAACGGTGCAGAAATCAATCAAGCGTTTGAAAGACCTCGAGGCTATGCAGACCGACGGTCGCTACGAAAAGCTGACCAAGAAAGAACGAATCAAGCTTGACCGCGAGCGCGAGAGCCTGAACAAGAATCTTTCCGGTATCAAAAACATGAACCGCCTGCCCGACGCCGTCTTCATTATCGACGTGCGCAAAGAAGAGATTGCCGTGGCTGAAGCAAATCGACTCGGCATTCCCATCGTCGCAGTCGTCGACACGAATTGTTCGCCTGAGGGAATTGACTATGTTATCCCCGGCAACGATGACGCTTTGAGAGCTGTTCGTCTCTTCACTTCCCGGATCGCTGACGCGATTCTCGAAGGACAACAGATTGCTACTGAAGGCGGAACCGCAGCTCAGGAAGGCGACGAAGCGGCAGGACTTTCAGGCATCGCCGGCGAGGCAGCTGGAATCTCCGCGGCAACAACTGATGGCGGCGAGACGGCGGATGCAACTACCGGCAACGAGGTGACAGCTACTAGTCCTCCGGCGGCAGTGACTGAAGCTCCCGCGGAAACATCAAGCGCGCCCGAACCATCCGTTGCTGCGCAGGAACAAAGTCAGGAGCAAGGCGCCGAAGTAGTGGCAGCCAGCTAAGCGAATTTCTTAAGTTCACAAATCGGCGAGCGCAGCCTTCAAGCGGAGTTCCGCCGGGCTGCGCTTTTCAGTAATTATCGGACAAACTCCATTGTCCGTTTCATACGAGGCCAGTGGTCGGCGACGATTCAGATCGGCGGATCCAGCGCCAGAAATAAATTAGACAGCAAGCAACGGCTTGCTGGAGGGAGATTTCGGAAACATGGCAGACATAACAGCAAGTGCAGTAAAGGCACTGAGAGAAAAGACTGGTGCGGGTATGATGGAGTGCAAGAATGCACTCGTCGAGGCTGGTGGTAGCGAAGATCGCGCGGTTGAAATTCTGCGCGAGCGTGGTTTGGCATCGGCGCGAAAGAAAGAAGGCCGTATCGCCGCGGAAGGCGCCGTTGGTTCGTACATTCACATGGGCGGCAAGGTCGGAGTCCTGGTCGAACTTAATTGCGAGACCGATTTCGTTGCTCGCGGGACTGACTTCCAGCAACTGGTCAAGGACATCGCAATGCATATCGCCGCGGCAGAGCCACGCTATGTCGCGCGTGAGGACGTTCCGGCCGAGGCGCTGGAAAAAGAGCGGGAGATAGCTCTCGCCCAGGCGAAAAACGATCCCAAGAACGCCAACAAACCTGAACAGGTAATCGAAAAGATCGTCGATGGACGCATGAACAAGTTCCACGAGGAGTTTGTGCTCGTCGATCAGCCTTTCGTCAAGGACCCTTCCAAAACTGTGGGGGAGATTGTCACCGAGGCCAGATCCAAGACCGGCGAAAAGATTACCATCCGCCGCTTCAGTCGCTATAAGATGGGCGAAGGTCTCGAAAAACGCGGCGATGATTTCGGCGGCGAAGTCGCAGCGCTGCTGAGCTAGCTCTGATGGACGAACAATCACAACCACTCGAGTCACGCGCAGCTTATCGTCGCGTCCTTCTGAAGTTGTCTGGTGAAGCCCTCATGGGCGCTCAGAATTACGGCATCGATGTGGACGTGGCTCGGAATGTGGCGGAGGAACTCAAAGCCGTCAGTGACACGGGTGTCGAAGTAGCGGTCGTAGTAGGCGGCGGAAACATTTTTCGCGGCGTGTCCAAGAGCGCCGGAAATATGGACCGCTCTTCAGCCGATTACATTGGCATGCTCGCAACCGTTATGAACGGTGTCGTGCTGCAGGATGCGCTCGAAAAGCTTCACGTTCATTCGCGTGTCATCAGCGCCATCGATCTGCCACAGCTCGCGGAACCATTCATTCGCAGAAGAGCGATTCGACATCTTGAAAAAGGTCGCGTGGTGATATTTGTAGCAGGCACGGGTAATCCTTACTTCACTACTGACTCAGCCGCAGCTCTGCGGGCGCTCGAAGTTCGTGCTGAGGTGATTCTCAAGGGAACTAAAGTCGAAGGAGTTTATTCCGCGGATCCAATGAAGGACAGTGCGGCCACTCGCTACGATTGCATAACGTATCAAGAGGTGCTCGAGCGCCAGTTGAAAGTTATGGACGCCTCAGCTATTTCGTTGTGCATGGATAACAACCTGCCGATCGTGGTTTTCAACATGCGCGTTCCCGGAAACATCAGCAGGGTTATCAATGGCGAAGCAGGCGTCGGCACGAAAGTATGTGTTTAGCCTGACACGGGCGTCTTTAGCTTGTGAGTTCGTGATTTCATAAACGCTGGGAGTTTCATATGAGCACAGCCGACGTATTCAAAGAAACCAGTTCGCGAATGGGAACCGTAATTGAAGACTGCCGCCGCAAGCTCGCGACCATTCGAACCGGCCGAGCCACTGCCGGTCTGCTCGATAACATCATGGTCGACTACTACGGAACCGCCACTCCCATCGCACAGATGGCTTCGGTTCACGTTGCCGAGCCGCAATTGCTGACCGTGCAGCCGTGGGATCAAACCCAGATAACTGTTATCGAAAAAGCGATTCGAGCGTCAGATCTCGGACTCAATCCATCCAACGATGGCAAGCTTGTGCGCATACCGGTTCCCGCTTTGACTGAAGAGCGGCGCAAGCAACTCGCAAAGCAAATTCACGAGATAGCTGAAGACCACCGCACCGCCGTGCGGAATGTGCGCCGCGATTCCAACGAGCGCTTGAAGAAGATGCTGAAGGACAAGCAAATCTCGGAAGACGACGAGCGACATGCGCTCGACGAGGTTCAAAAGCTCACCAATAACAACATTCAAACAATCGACAAGCTCATGGAGTCAAAAGAAAAAGAGATTCTGAGCGTTTGATGCCTTTTAAAGTTCACGTCCGAGCTGATTTTGTAGTTGTCTGTTTACTATTCGGACTGCTTTCATTTCCCGTAGCTTCGTACTCGGCGAGTATCCAAAGCGCGACCGAAAGCGTTATTGGCTCGAGAAGCTTGGCCGCATCAGTACCGTCGCTAACTACATCTCCCGGTTCTTTTCAAAGCGGTCGCCTACCCAGGAATGATCGCAATTTGCACCAGACCACTCACGATGTGACTGGTCTCGCGCGTGTCATATCTTTTGACCTGCCCAGCGGTTCACTAGCCCGAAACCAGGGCGGATACACCTTCGATTCCCTTTCTTTCTTCAAGATATTTCAGGGCCGCGCACCGCCAGTCACCTCGATCTAAATCAACGAAAAGACTGTCCCTTAACACCCATACTTTCAAAAGTCGAAGTGTGAGACTGGGAGCGCAGGCATCTCTGCCTGCTCACGTTTGGTAAGTACTACTTTGATTCTTAAGGAGATTCTTACAGGAGGTATGCAGGCAGGGATGCCTGCGCTCCCAGTTTGTTGTGGGTCATTTGAGGCTCAGCTGTGTCCTGGCTCGCTACCTGGATGGCTGTGACCAAGTGTAATGTCGAATGGAGATAATTATGAATTCAGGAATAATCGTAACGTTGGTAATCGTGGTCATTGGTGCAGCGGCGCTTGTCTATCTCGAAATGCACTCTCGCCGTAACACTCGAAACAAGCAGAGAAGTGAAGATGAAAAACATATGATTGACCGTTAGAGGTTTGATTTTCTTCGAGCCCCGATTATGTTTGCTCGGGGCTCGGAGAGAATCTGCGGTTGTGACCCGGCCCTGAAAGGCGGAGGCTAAAGATGAAAAGGTTTCTACACGGAACACTCGACACGATACTTATTGTCGCGGGAATTCTCTCTGCTGGATTTGGCTTGAAGGGGTTTCTACTTTCGAGCAGATTCATTGATGGCGGGGTGACGGGAATTTCAATGCTGCTCTCAGACATCATCGGCTGGCCTCTATCGATACTGATCCTGGTCATCAACCTTCCCTTCATCGCGCTCGGGTATAAGCAGATTGGGAAGATGTTCGCTATTAAAGGAACTATCGCAATCGCGGGCCTGGCACTTTGCCTGGCTGTAGTCACCTTTCCAGACGTGACCCATGACAAGCTATTGACCGCGGTCTTCGGCGGGTTCTTCATCGGCGCTGGTATTGGACTAGCGATTCGAGGTGGCGCAGTGCTCGATGGCACTGAGATCGCTGCGCTATTAATCAGTAAGACCACTCATGTGTTGCGTGTTGGCGACGTGATCCTCTTGCTGAACATTTTTATTTTTGGCGCCGCAGCGATTGTTCTCGGCCTCGAACCGGCGCTCTACTCGATGCTCACTTATTTCGCTGCTTCGAAGACTGTCGATTTTCTTATTCACGGAATCGACGAATACACAGCCATCATTGTCATCTCTGAGAAGCATTCCGAGATCCGCCAGGCTATCGTTAATTCTCTTGGGCGCGGCGTGACGGTGTACAAAGGTCGCGGCGGGATGACAGATTCAGATCAGGACATTTTGTATTGCGTGGTTACTCGTCTGGAGATTGGCAGGGTTAAGAATGTCGCCCGAGAGCTGGATGAGCATGCGTTCATCATCATTCAGCGTTTGGCCGACGCTGAAGGCGGATTGTTGAAGCGACTGCCAATGCATTCCTAAATGCTGCTGTTCTTGCTGCTGTTCTTGGTTCTTTGTACTTTGTTCTTTGTTTCCGGATTCCGGTTGTCGAGTCGGGGTTCTTTGAGGCTTGGCCAGGCGTCGGGGCTCTGAAATTGAACGAGGCTACGGTCGTTGGGCTCAAGTTCAAAGAACCAAGAACAAAGAACCAAGAACTATTAAGACCTGTCAGAATCGGAACCATTACCTTACCAATTTCGTTTGAGAAAGTGTGCGAATAAAGATTCCCAGCGGTAAAGCCCGACATGCACCTCTTGCAGTCAGTCCAGGGCGAAAACCTGCTCGTAGAAAGACTTTTGTCACCTTCGCCCTGATCATTACAACGCTGGTTCTCATTTTCAACTGGTCTCTGATTGCGCAGGGCGCTGAGCAGGTCGCAAATAGAGTAGTGCTCTACGTCCATGTGGTTGAGCTTTACACGAAGGATCCGGATCGCAATCTGGCAATGCCACTCCTCGATATCGAAAAGGCAGGCATCGCCAATACGTGGCACGCTCCCCGAGGCGGTAGTCGGCTACACGAGGGACAGGATATTTTTGCGCCGCAAGGCACGCCGATCTATTCGGCAACGTCGGGCTACGTAATGAAGATTGGCGAGAACGCCTTGGGAGGTCAGACCGTTTCAGTAGTCGGCGCTGGCGGCCGGATCTACTATTACGCTCATCTCGACTCCTACGCGCGTGGTCTGAATGAAGGCGACCGCGTTAACAAAAAGACCATTCTGGGATACGTCGGCACAACCGGCAACGCGGCCGGAACTCCTCCTCATCTGCATTTCGGAGTTTATGCGACCGGCGGCGCTATCGATCCGTTGCCACTACTCACGGATCGGCCCAAACCGCCACCGCCAGTCAGACCTGCAGATACCACCAGGCAACAAAGATCTCGACGGCGATAGCTTTCTAAAATCTCAAACTGAGAAATTACTTCCGAGGCGAAGGCATGGTTTCAGTCGTCATCTTTCTCGCTTCTGTCAGCCAGCGTTGGATCGAGGTTGATACGGCGAAACATATCGAGGAATTCCGGGTCGTTCCGTAGACTCTTTAGACGAGGATCGATCAAGAGGCAGCCCCACGGGTCATGCAATTCGATCGCGTCTTTGAGACATTGCTTGGCGTTGTGAGGATTATTTAACGCCAGCTCGATCAAGGCAATTTGAAAGGGCGACACCCACCTGTCTTTTGCTAATGCCTTTAGCTTGTCAAGCAGGCTGCGCGCTTTGTCCGTTTCGTCGGCAACCCCGTAGAGGTAAGCCAATACGAGGTGCCCCAGGAACTGGTCATCGGTTAATTTGATCTCGCTTATCAACTTGATTGCCTGTTTGTACCAACCCGAGCGTTCGTAGAAAAGCCCACGCATATACCACGCGGCATCGACTTTCAATTCCTTTTGTTCCTCAGTGACCTGCATTACAAAATCGACATAGTCTTCGTCCTCCGATTCATAAAGCACCACGCATTTGACGGTGATATTAAGGAACGACTTCGCGCTCACAGCCAGAGCCCTATCGATCTTTCTCAGCGCTTCCTTGAAACGCCCGCTGGCCATTAACAAAAGAGCGTAGCCGCGCAGCGCGGCTTGAGAGGTGGGATTGAGCCTTAACACTTTCTCGAAAACTGTTTCCGCCTCAGACCAATGGTGATGCCATAACAAGTCAACAGTCGCTAAAGCGGCCTCGGCGTCGCCAAGTTCAGGATCATTTTCGAGAGCTTTTTTTGCGAGCCGCTGCGCTTCGGGAATAGCTTCTCTTGGGTCTGCCCAACTAAATATGCTTAGCCAAACGCAGGCCTCCGCTGCAGCGGCATAGGCCGCGGCGTGCTCGGGTTGGTAAATGTAGGCTTGCTTAAAGCAATCTATGGCTCTTCTTAAGCCACTCTCGGTCGTAAACGTGTACAGGTAGACCAGGCCGTCGTTATATAACTCTTCCGCCATTGAATTGGCCTTTGGCGCCGGAGTGCGTCGCACAAGTTTTATGAACTGATGACCTTGTCTCGACACCGTAGCTACATATTCAGGGTTTTTTGGATCGTCATCCAGGAATTTTCTGATGGTCGTTATGTTTTGGGCAATCACTCCGTGTGACACTTCTCGTCCTTCCCAAACCGCCTTTTCCAGATCGCTTTTCGTCACTAATTTGCCGTCGCTTCTTAAAAGAACCAGCAGCACCTCATAGGCCGTGCCGGTCAGCGACTGCTCCTTTTTCTTCTTCCTGGTGAGGGTCACGGTTTGGCCGGCTCGAGTCAGCCGGCGCCGCGCCGGGTCCAGTGAGAAGGGGCCGAATTGAAGAATATCTTCCTCGCGTGGGTTCATAACTTTCTCATAAAAGAATAACTAAAGTTTCAGCTCGCGCCCGAGACTCTTTCACAAGGCGTTTGCTACGGTCTGGACCAGCCACGACCCCAGACAAGGAGGCAAACGAACATGACGCGGATTCACATAGCTCTCGATCATCAAAGCGGTGTTCGACTTCCTCATCCATTTCAAAATGTTCTTCACTCGAAAGGAAATCAGCCATGAACAAAACTAAATCTCTATTTCTATGGGTCTCGATAATTGCGGCGTGCCTCCTAATCTTCTCCCCAGTGGCATCCACACAAAGTGACAATCCGAAAAGTACCCTGGGGGCGCTGCCGGATCCCTGCTTGTTTCCTGATCCTCCCAGTTATTGCACTCCCACCGAGATCCCGAGAGACCAGCGAAAGGGTTTGGTGCTGGGGCCCGCCAGTGTTGTCAGCCGGGACGCAATCATGGGCGATCAAGACCTCCGCGGGCCTATCAACCGAACGACCAACCTTGAGATTGTAAACGCAACCGGCACGGGGTATGTGAGACTGTGGGTTGACATGGGTGTACTGCAACCATCTCGCTCCACTACAAACGCTATAAGGACAACCCCCCTCACTAAACCTCTCATCGAGAGTTTGGACGGGCAAATCATAAGAGCAAGGCAGCATGGACTCAAAATCATTCTGACGGTGAATCATAACTATCCGACCTGGGTGGTCTGGTACCGTGGCAGCACGCGACCCTCAGGCACCTGCGATGACGAAAGCAATAAGATCCGTGAGATATGCCGGAGAGTGCCGGAAGACCTTGATGAGCGTTCTCCCTGGGGCAAGTTCGTCAGTTTCTTAGTGCGGGAGTACGGATTCACCAAAGGCAAAACTGATCTCAGCCAGCCCGATTACAATCGGTACGTTGATTTTTTGGAGATAGTAAACGAGCCGAACCTCACCCACAGAACTCGCACAAAACGCACCAGCGGCGGCCGTCTGGTAATTGCACTCAACGTGGCTGACATGTTCGAGACAGCGCAGAAGATCGTGCGAGAGCGTAACGCCGACCTAAGAGATGCGGGCAAACTGGACGCGGGCGCAACCACAATTAGACTGACTGGGCCGGCTACGGCGGACACCCTCAGGGACGGAAGGCTCACGAACTATCAAGACTTTACAGAAGAGTTGCTGCTTGCTCTCAAAAGGAGAAACTTTGCTGCCGGGGCAGGATTCGTATGGAGTCAGCACGTCTACAAAGACATGGAGGAACAGAGGAATTGTGCGCCAGGCGATGAGGGCTGTGCACGAACGCCCCATTGTCATGACTATGACACTGAACAGCGCGCGCTGAAGGCGCTCTCCAAAATCAACTCGGTTGCATGGGTGGAAAAGAGACTCGACGATGGAGTCGGTGGGTATAGATGGAGCGACGGCGATGGTAACCCGGCAATCTTCCTTACCGAAGGCGGCGTGCGCCTTGATCAGGTAGTCAACATTTACTGGTGTTACCTTGGGCTACCTCAACCTGTCGAGCCGAACAGTCCCGGTTACGCTGCATTTGCCCAGGCAGTTCGGGCGAAGATGCCTGAAATCAAAGCATGGCAGGCCGGATTGGTCGAGAGTTCTTTTAACAAGATGAGTCAGGGCCGGCTCAGTAAAGGAGTGCTTCTGTTTACAAACTATCTCGCCTATACGGATCCAAGCTACGACACCGGCATGTTCGATTTCACTGGTCCATGCGGTCCGAGCGACAATCAAGGCGATTGGTACGATCGTGCTTCCGAAAAGATTTGTACAGGTGAGAACGGCACGGAACGGCCATTGTTTAGAAAATGGAAAACACTACGTACACCTTGAGAGTTAGCGAGGGGCAGGAGACAGGTTACGATTCGAACCAGCCTCCTGCCCTTGCCCTAACTTAGTTTGGGATAGCAAACACGTCGTCGCCCACCGGCTGATTGAGTTTTACTTCTTTCACGCTGTACTCGGCGAAGAAAGCACCCTGCGGCATCTCGAGCCTCTGAGTGAAGCTGTAAGGCACAATGACGCCTTCGACATCCTTAACCTTCTTGATTTCAGTCCCAAACGTGTATCCGTTATAAGGTATGAGGAAGGTCACGATCTTACCGGTGGCCGGATCAAGATAAAACTCCGTAGCGTTACCCTCTGGATCAGCGATGCGAAACGCTCGTTGCTTCTTTTTGTCCGGCAGCGCGGTCACCGTGTATCCAGGCTGATCGTATTTCGCCAGGACGGTGAGTCCGAACTTGCTCATTGGCGGCAGATTGACTCCGGGCATCGAGCTGTATGATTGCTGCCCGTTGTAGACATTCTTGAAGCTCACTGCCGGGCGCGCATCAATATCAATACGCATCTTGTCGCCGGCGGTAATCATCCAAAACTTGCCCGGAATTGATTGAGTTGAGTTCGGTGCATAGAGCTCAACTGAACCAACCAAAACCATGCTGGTCATATTCTTGAATTTGTCACCGCCTTGACTAGCGAGTGCTGCTCGAGCCAGGTCCATCGGAGATGTGGAAGCCGTGATCGCAGTCGCGCTCGAGGTCGCTGGAGACGCGCTTCCGTTCTTGGCGCCATCTTGAGCCAACGCTGCCGTGCTAACCATCAACAGACTCGCCAGCGAGAGGCCGATAGAAAGTTTTCGCATATGATTCCCTTTCTGAACCGATGTAGATCCATTACTAAAAGCTGAGGCGAATGCGTCCGACGATGCGACGATTTCCTGCTCCGGCACTGCCCGGCGCGCCGAAACCGCCAAAGCCGTTCAGACCGAGCGACTGGCCAAAGTTTGTAGACGACAAGTTGCCTTCAAGCGGTTGCATGTTGTTCCGATTCAACAGATTCTGGACGCTGATCGAGAACACCATCGTGTAACGTTTCGCTTCTTTGCTCGCACCGCCGCCACCGAGTCCACCCAGTCCGGGGATTCCGGCTCCCGGTGCTGCGGCAGTCTTGGCTGCCGGAGCTGCACCGGCTGCAGTCTTCGCTGCGCCAGCCGGCGCCGCCGCGGATTTGCCTGAATGAATCGTTCCGAACTGCCAGCTCTTACTCGCGCTGAGGTTGACGACAAAGTAGCCCGGTGACTGTCCGTAGTTTCTCGGGATCAATGCTTGTCCAACCGCTGGAGTCAAATTGAACTCACCAAAGCGGGTGCAAATGATATTCGTTGGTTTGACCGCCGCCGCACATGCTCCGGAGGGAGCAAACGCCGGTCGTTCCGTAAACTGTCCGTCTCCGTTCGGGTCCGCGCCGGTGATGATATTGAACGGTGCGCCGGACGAAGCGAGAATGAATGGGTTCAAACTCACGCCCCACCAAGGTGTGGTCCATGTTCCGCCAAATGAGAACCGACGACGGATATCGAAACCACCGCGCCCGTACTCGCCGCGAAGGTCGTAAGAATTTACCGGGAAATTTCTCGAGCCCGCGCCGTCAGTATCATTTTTGGTATTGCTCATACTGAAGTTCCCAAAAAAGCTGATCTTCGGACTGAAGCGGTTATTGAAGCCGACAAAAAATTGGCGTTGGTTGAAACGCCCACTCGATTCAATCTGGTAAATCTCGCCGACATTTCCATAAGGACGAATGCCGTTGAGATTCGCCGGTGTAATCGAGCCAGGCAACGGCGCGTTGATATCGCGAGTGCGAATGACATGCTGGATTTGTAATACAAACACTCCGACAAACATCGTAAAGCGATAAGGCAACTGGCGCTCAACTTGAACGCCGCCGCCGATGACGGTTGGGGTGTGCAAATCCGGAGCGACTCGATAGGTAATCTGACGCGAGGTACCGGCGCCGACCAGCGACGGAAGTGCCGGGAATGCATCCAGCGCGGTTGCCGGTTCCCGGATTAAGAATTGCTGCACCTTAACACCATCAAATCGGCGCGCCAGCAGGCTTTGTTGCTCTCCAAAGCGATTATAAAAAACACCGCCGCCGAATCTGATCACCATCTTTGGTGGTCGAGCGCTATTGGCGGCGCCGGGCGACCACGCCACGGCTAAGCGAGGGCCGAAATTCAGCGGGCTGTGAGTGTTGTTCTGATACTCATAGCGCAACCCGTAGCTGACCGTAAGGTTTGGCTTCAAGCGCCAATCATCCTGGCCGTAGAAACTCACATCGAACTGCGAAATAGATGACTTGGGATCGCCCACATTGATGCTGAACTGCGATGCGCCCCCGCCTCGAGCACGCAGCTCGGTCGCACTAATGTAGTTGGGGTCGTTTGTGGGAAGCTGCGTTCGCGGATAAAGAAGCAGCGTGCGCCGGTAGCGCTCGAGACTATTAATGGGGATGAGGCCTGCCGATACCGGATTGCCGGCTGCGTTTAACTCCGGACCCGCGCCACCGGTAAAAACATACTGTCCGCCAAAATTGCCAGGATTAACGTTGTCAACGTGAACTCCGCGAAGTCGGCCGCCAAACTTATATGCATGCTGGCCCTTCTGAATGGCGGTGAAGTTGTTTAGTTCCCAGCGCTTGTCAATGTTCTCAAAATGGCCGACCTGCGATCCGCCGCTAATAAATGAGCCACTCACATTCAACGTGGGCTGGGTGCTGTCTCCGAGATTTTCGACGCGCGAATCGGTGAACTGAAAGCGCGTCTCATTGATCGTCGTCGGGTTCAGAATCGCCGTCTCCGTAAGCTGGATGTTGTGCGAGTGAAACTTGGACGTGTAACCGCGCTGCGGTAAAGAAAAGCCACCGACACCATTGTTCTCGATATTTGAAGTGTTGTAGCTGTAACGCATTACGAGAGTGTTGTTCGTGTTCAGGGCGTAATCAACGCGGGGACTGAAGTTGATGAAGCGCTGCGGAGCCAGGACACCGACACCCAGGAACCGGGCAGCGAGATTAGGGTCGAGCACAGTAGCCGTAACCAACTGGTTGTCGTCAACCTCGCGTCTTTCAAAATCGACAAAGTAAGAAGCCTTGTTCTTAACCAACGGTCCACTAAGATTGCCGCCGAACTGCCTGACTTGAAACGGAGCGCGACGCCTGGTCGTAGTGAACGGATTGCGCGAGTTCAAGCTCTCATCGTTGAAATTCATGAACGCACTGCCGCGCAGCTTGTCGGTGCCAGGCTTAGTGAAAACGTCAATTCTCCCGGAAGGCTGATCGTTCTCAGCGGCGAATGGATTCTGATTGATGCGAATCTCGCGAATCGAGCTCTTGGAAGGCAAACTTCCGCCGGAGAATCCGTCGATAAAAATCTGGCCGCCATTTGGACCCATCGAGGGCCCGGCCAAAGCCTGGAGCGCTGCCGCCAACTCAGCGGGATCGTCGGGCAAAGCGTCAATATCTTTGCCAGAAATCACGGTTTGGTTCGCATTCGCGGAAGCATCCGTACTCACCGGAGTCTCGCCGGCGATGGTCACCTTCTGCTCTTCAATAGTGACCTTGAGCTGGAGATCTGTAGTCTGGCGTTGGCCTGCTTTCAATTCGATTTCGTCACCACTACTGATCCCGAACCCTTTGGCGGAGGCTCGCAACGTGTATTTGCCCGGAGCTAACGCGGTAAAAACATACGAGCCGTCATTGCCGGTGACCGTAGTTTTCGATTGCCCAGCGCCATCGGTAAGAATGACGGAAGCGCCGACAATAACTGCGCCCATTTCGTCGGTGACTGATCCACGCAACGAGGCGCGGTTTGTTTGAGCTGCAATGGTGGCGACTCCAATAGCAAGCACCAGGATCGCTCTGAGAGATGGCAGGAAGAGTTTCGTAAACATAATTAAGTCCTGAGGGGAATAGACTGACAGTTTTATGGTTTTTACTTTCAACGCATCGCGCAATAACAGCGGTGCTTGGTTGTAAGGAACAGCCGCGAACACGGGCGAGACGCCCGTGCCACGATCTGTTCAACTATGGCAAGCCGATGCCGAAACTAACACCGGAGCCCAAACCAGCGGCTGGATTTGGGGCTTGGGCTGCGCCAGCAGCCGGTCGCGGAGCCAGCATTGCCAGCAACGTGTCCGCGCCGCTAACTAGTGTGATCGCGGTTAAGCGCGAAGGATCAGCGCCCTTGGTACTGGACACAACGATCACGTCGCCAACTTTGAGATCGGCAGCACCGATCAGCGGAAGATTTTCGAGCATGTCCGAAATGTTTCGACCACCACGCGGCCCCTGGCCTCCGCCACCTGCGGGCGCCCCGGCCGGAGCAGCACCATTACCAGAAGCTGGTCGATTCGCTGGCGCGGCTTGACCACCGGCGCCTGGACCGCCCGCACCCGGTCCTCCCGGTCCACCGCCACCCATCATCGCAGCCATACCCGCAGGAACCTTTCGCAGCACTGACTCCGACTTAATCACGATTGTGAGTGGCTGTTTCTTTTCGAGTTCGTTGATCTTGACTTCACCTGTAGCTAAATCGATGGCGGTAATAGTTCCTGCCACACTGCGAAACGATCCGGTCACGACTCGCTCCGGCGTGAAATGAGTTCCGTCGGTACTTTTGTCGCCGAGCGCGCGAACCTGATCTCCAACTTTCAATTCTTCAAAATTACTGGGCTTGGCATCGCTAAACTTGATCGAGTCCGGTGCATATCGGCGCAGGTCAACCTTCTCGGAGATCGGAATGATGACTGGCTGCGTGCCCATCGCGTTGCGAGTCGTAATAGTAACTTCCTTGCTGTCGGCCTTTACTGCAGAGATAACGCCGAGAATTCCGCGCTGACGCCACGCGATTCGTTCTGCTTCCTGTTTCTTAACGATGTCCGTCTTGGTCATTACGAGGAGCCGGCGCGTGGGGATGGACTTGTGATCGTCAGCCGTGCTGCCGCTGGCCATCACCCGATCTCCTTCACTCAGATCGGCAAGGGCTATCGGTGTGGCGTTCGTTATATCCGTCGCGCCGGGCGCCAGGCGAGAGTAGGTGGTCTTATCAGAAAGAATGACTGTGACGATCGACCCCGCATCGGTCTTGACCGTAATCTGCTTAGCGGCGGCGTCGATCGCTTTGACTTCTCCAATAACGCGAGTAGCGGTGATTCCCGCATCTGTTTGTGGACCCTGAGCAAAGATAGTCAGGGTCACCATCAACAAAACTAGAAACGAAACTAACGATCTCATCAGTCTTCTCCCATTCTTTTTTTGAACACCGCTCGTAGTGGATTTATGACAATTAAGACGGAACGGAATACCCTTAAGACAAAGTCTCTTACGCTCTGACTTTGTTGAAGGTTCTCAAATAAATCCGCTCCTTAACCAGTCGCTGCATGGAAACAACCAGTCGCTGCAAAAGAATCGCCAGCCAACAATTTATGACGTTCGAGCGGTAGCAAACGTTACAAGAAAAGCCGGGGCCTTTCTCCTGCAAGTCACTTTGATGCAAGAAACCGGACGCTCTGGTGGTGCCCTAATTTGGAGTGCGGTGACCTGTCACCGCTTTCACCCGCGGCGGCCTGACGCCACGCTGCTTGGTAATGTGCCGTTTTTGACAAACGTGCTGCGACAGGTCACAGCGACCAAAGCGCCGACAGGTCGGCGCACTCCAAATTAGGCCACCCCGGACGCTCTTATACGATTTTTCGGATTCCAGTGAAGATCAAACCGCAGGTGCTTTCTTCCAGAGGCTGCCTCGCCCGGCTGTGAGAGCCAATCCAAGACTGAGGACTAAAGTTACGGCGATAACGAACGGCCAAACAAAGGGAAGCGACGAGAGTACGCTCCAAACGAGAGTTCCGATTAGCAGTGCCATCGATTCCGATTTCTGCCCGAGGCGCGGAAAGCGGCGTTGAATCCAACGCCCGGTCGCAGCATAGATGACCACTCTTCCAAATACGCCTGAGATTACAATCAACAAGATCGTCAGCAAGCCGATCAGGGTGCTGAAGGGCGTCGGCAACAAGAACAGACTGGCCTCCACGCCGAGGCCCACCACGATCGCTCCCAAAAATCCTATGATACCAACGCGCAGGCTGGTCAATTGAAGTCGAGCAACCCCACGGCTGACTGTCCCCGGCATTATTGTGGTCAAGCCGAGCGCGATCACAAACCAAACAAGAATGGAAAGTAGCCTTAGTCCGAGAAAGGTGGTCGTCCAGGCCGGAGCAATCAGTCCAGCCGGGTTGCTCATCAGGTCGCGCAGCTCATTTTCATAGCCTGCGTAAATGATGGTCATGGCAGCGGGGTTTCGATCCGGCAACATGGCTGCAGGCTTGTAGGTTCCGCCAACGACAATAATGTCTCCGCCAATTCGCGCGCCCTCGAGTTGAATCACTGAACCGCCGATGGCCGCGACGTCACCCATCACAGTTCCCTGCACGATCACATCACCGCCGAAAGCAATGGCGCCTTCTTTGACAGTGCCTGTGATCTTGACGGACTTACCGATACCGTACGCGTTGCCGTCGATTACGCCTTCTACGACCTGGGTCCTTTTCGATTCGTTCACGGTCTCGCCGTTTGATTGCGCGCGACTCGCCACCACGGTCACCAGCAACAAAAGCATGACAGCGCCAGTGCGATAAATGGTCCGCGACGCTACAGCGTTCGCAGGACCAGCAATGGCAAAATCATTCTCGATGGCGTTGTACAGCATACTAACTTCCCAGGGTTCTAATCGATTAGGCGCGTGCGGTGGTAATTAGAGATCAGGCGTGAGAGAACCAACACTGCGAAACCGAGCAGCAGGAATCCAAACAATCTGACCAAACTTGATCCGGGGACAAAGCCCTTACTAATGACACGCGAAATAACAACCAGCCCGGTCACGGCGTCATAAATAGTCGTCCAAACTAAATCAACCGCGATTGAAGCCGGACGCGCGACTGTTCTCAGCAAGTTTGCGAGATACGTTCTTGCAGCCACGCCCAGCAAAGCGACGGAGGCAACCGCGAGAATGGCGCACCACTGAAAAGCGCGGCGATGCTCAGTGGAGGTTCTCATGCCGCTCATGTCACTTTCGGCATGCGCAGCTACTACTCGAGCGAAGTTTGGAGGCAGTGATAATTCGGACTTATTAGTCAGCGCCGCGTTGAGCGTCCCGAGCAGCCGCTGCTGATCGGCAAGCTCGGCTCGGCAACGAGGACACTCAATGAGGTGAGCTTTGAATTGACTCAGCGCAACGCCATCTAACTCATCGTCGAGATAAGAAGCAATTTGATCGATCTGGCAGTTGCTCTGATCCATATCCTGCGCCGTTAACCTAAATGCCGGTGATGCCTCGTTGAATAAACTGCTGACGCATCATGTCACGGGCTCGAAAGAGCCGGTTCTTGACAGTGCCAAGCGGGAGTCCGGTAACTTCGACAATTTCTTCGTAAGTTAGATCCTGCGAATGGCGCAGGATAATCAGCTCACGATAAGCCGCGGGCAAAGATCTGACCACGGTTTCGATTTCGAACCGTCGTTCTTTGCGTTCACTTTCCTGCTCTGGCGTAAGCATTCCGCTCTCGAGCGGCAAATCATACGAGTCGCCTTCGGAGCCGGCTTGCAATGATTGTTCTCGACCGTGGTGGCGTCGCAGGTAATCGACCGCACAGTTATGAGCAATCTTGTAAATCCACGTCGAGAACTTGAATTCCGGTCGGTAGCGCGCCAGCGATCCGTAAATCTTTATGAAAATCTCCTGGGTGAGATCGAGCGCGGCGTCGTAATCGCCAACCATGCGGTAAACGTACGCCGAAATTGGTCGCTGGTACCGGCGGACTAATTCTTCAAAGCCGCCTTCGTGTCCGGAGAGCGCGCTGGTGACCAGGTCGCGATCGACGACCGAGTTCAGGGGCTTAAGGGCTAATTGGGATGCAATCAGACTCATGATGCCAATGGTTTACGAGCCAAAAAGCGCAAATGTTTCAGAAGGAATAAATCTGTGATCTGAGCTTTGAGATCTCAACCTTTGAGACCTGAAAAGCTGATATTTCTGGTTTCAGATAAGGTGCTTCAGCCCTGAATCGCGAATCAAGGAAGATCTCAGATCTCAAAGCTCAGATCTCAAAGCTCAGATCTCAGCTTGTTTATGCCCAATGCAGAGTTGCGAGTCCGGCGGGGGCGGCGATAGCGTCAAAACTCAAATCACTGGACGGGAGCATCAATCCGACGTCTTCGGCTCTCAAGACATGCAGGTGCTCACCCAGGGTTTCGGTGGCTATCTCGCTTGCGCGTTCTTTCCCGAATCCACGGCCGATAATCATCAGTTGCGTCAAACTATGGCCATCTCCGCCAGTCTCTGACGCCCGCCGATCTCTATAGAAAAGCAGCATCCGATAAAACTCGTCTTCTCGTTCATCGGGCTCGCACACCACTGACCGCATGACCAGAGGCTCTTGATCACGAAAGATAGCCGCAGTAAATCCATCATCGTGCGCGGTAAGCAACAGCGAGTCACCTCTGGCACCGTTGCGCGTCAACCAGCGCGCTTCGCCAAGATGACGAGGCAGTACCAGTCCAGCTCGCCAGCCCAGCGCGCTAAAAACACTTTCGTACTCCGCGAGAACCGAGAGCCTGACGCCCACGGCCATGAACCGCTCGCGTCCCTGGCTGTCTCGCGGCAATGGCTCTCTCGAAATTGACAGTTCGTCCTGGGGCGCGCCAAACCCGCGTTCCAGCTTCCAATTCAAAACTTCTTCAATCTCACTTCGCGAACCGGTATTGCTCTCCATCGTGAGTATCAGAGTTCGCATCGACGCCTCAGGCAGAGCCACAGACCACTTTCGCTGACGCAAGAGGCCTGCGCTGGTGGCAAGTTCGGTCAATATCTCAGCGAGCTGCGACAGATCGCTAATGTTGGGTTCATCAAAGCCGGGACTGATCAGCGATTCGCTGAGCGCGACGCTTGCGGCACGACGCAAAGTGAATGGCCGCTTGCCACCGCCCTCGAGCTGCACCATCGAAGCGAGCCCACGCTCTAATCCCAGCGCGGTCGCCGGATACCATGGCTCAGTAAGTTTTGATAATGGATTGCCCACGATAAGGATTGCTGAATGCTGAATGCTGATTGTGAATTAGCTTAAGCCGGCGCCCTGTTCTTATGTTCACGCAAAGCATCCCGGCCTGTCTTCGACGTGCAGTTAACAAAATGTAACTCGACAAAACGCGAAAAATAAGGGCCTTTTCGCGATGTTGAGTGACTCCTGAACACGCGTGCAATCCGAAATCCGCATTCAGCAATCACCATTCGGAATACGGTCTGCCGTCGGATCCAGTGTCCGTCGCAGCGCTGTGCACATCAGTCACTCCCTGCTCGCCAGTGTCGGAGTTGGGATCTTCGCCAGTCGTCGTGGTCCAATCAGCTTGATCGGTAAACGGATCGATTGGCAGCTCGCGCATGTAGCCTCCGCTGACAAGCTCCTCGAGCGATTGAGGCATCTTGCCCTTGTCCGCTGCGTACTGATCCAACAATGAACGCATCTTGTAAAGGTCGTCGCGCAGCACCGCTTCTCGCGCTGACGTGATTGTCTTTTGGTATTGAGGCAAGACGATCGCCGCGAGGATGATTATGATCGTGATCACAATCATCAACTCCAACAGCGTAAACCCTGCCGATTTCAGATTGCCGGTTGCTGATTGCTGCTTAAGGAATCCGGATCGCCAATCCGCTATTCGCAATCTGAAATCTGAAATCGGCTTACCAGTCACTGTACTTCTCTCCATTCATCGCTGTGGCTTTTGATTTCGAGCGCACGTCAAAAACGTTTTCGCCGCCCCACGAATCCGAATCCGCTGGATCGTAACAAGACCTGAAGTCCCAGTCGGCTTTTCCGGTCATCGGATCGATAGGTATGTCGCGCAGGTAGACTTTCTTCTTGGTCGAGAGATTACCTACCTGCGTCGCGTTCACACCCTGTTGACCTCGCCCGCCCATCGCGGAAGTGGGAATGACGTTCACGCCATCGACTAATGTCTGCAAATCGGGTGGGAATCGATCAGGGTTATCAACTCCAAAAATCGTGCAGTCCGTAATCATTACTTTGATTCGAGGATCCGTTTGCACGGCTTGTTGTTGAACCTGTCCGGGCGGTCCCTGTCCGGCAGTCTGGCAGTTGTAAGCCAAAGCCTCGCGGTGAAACTGATCGATCGCACCTCGCATGGAGCGCAAAGCCTCGCGGAGCTGCTGCTCCTTCTGACGCTTAACAGCCATCTTCACCAAAGGCACAACACCAAGCGTCAGAATCGTCAGCACGGTGATCGAGATCACGAGTTCAATGAGCGTGAACCCATTGCTCCCGAATCTTTGCGGCCTTTTGCCAGACACGACAACGCGGTGACTAGTCGACTGCACTTCCTTCACCATGTCACCGCGTGTGTGGGTCGCCGCGAGCTTTACGCTGCGTAGGTTCATTTACTGTTTGACCACTGTGGCGCCCTGCAACAGATCTACCACAACATCCTGCGCATCGGTAGCCATCAGGTTTGTCTTGAGCTTATCGAAAACGAGCCCGCTGTCACCAGCGCCGACGGCTTCAACCTCAAGCAGGAGCAGCACGCCGGCTCCTCTCAACGCAGGCATGCCATTCAAAGCTGAGACTGAAACGAGACAAATACCTTCGGGATTGATTGACTGGCTGATCGTAGGCACGGTGCCGGCCGTTCCGGCGATCATTGAGCCGGCAGTAATTCCGTTGATCTTAACGACCTTTGGATCGAATCGAAGCGTCAGCACCGCCAATCCCAGCGGCACATTCGAATTCATCTCAACGGCAATGGTGCGCTTTTCACCAATCGTCATCGGCGAATCGACGCCGTTCAGCTTGAGTTGTGTAACTCGTGAGCCCGCCTTCGGCAGCGAAACCTCGATCGGCTTCGGCATGCTCGTCAACGTAGCTCCAGCTGAACTGTTGATGCCCGCATTGACTGCCGCGACTTCGGTTGCTGCCTGGGTATTTACCAGCGACTTGGGCGCCGGCACGTACGGTGGCGGTTCATCGATCAATACCTGAGTCTTGACGTTTTCGACCGGGGTAGTTGGTTGCAAAACTGTCGCCGCCTTCGCCTGCAAGTCAGCCGTGTTTGGTCCGGTATTCGCAACCGCAAGAGTACCTGTGCTTGAACCTACAAGGGGTGACGGTTCGACTTGTCCAGGTCTCGCCTTATTAGGTGTGAGCCGAGCGGCAGCAATCGCGTCATCACGATCCGCCTCGCGGATCATAGCTTCGAGTGAACCAGTCGTCGGATTCGACAAAGTACCGCTCGGTCGCATCTCTTCATCGCGAGGTGTCACCGCCGGCGCGCGCAAGACCCGCGGAGTGACGGCGATTACGATATCTACCTGACGATTGTCTTTGGTGGGAGTACTGAATAATCGTCCGATGTAAGGCAAGCCGCCCAGCACCGGCAACCCTTGTCGTCCATTCGTCTCAATATCCTGCGAAACACTGGCGAGCATTATCGTCCGATTGTTCTGAACCCGGGCCGTGCCGGTGATCGTTCGTTCGGTGAAAGTCGGTGTTGGAGTTTGCGCGCCGGCGACGTCTTTGGACTCGATCGACATCTTTACCTGAACATCAAAGTTTGGATAAACCAAGGGCGTAAACTTGAGGGTCAAACCTGTCGGCTCATAGTTAATAACCGGAAAGCCGCCGGACGGAAAATTCTGGCCCGGATTTGGCTGGCCGGTCGTTGCGCCAAAGGGATATGTTTGAGCCGTCTGCACCGGCACTCGTTGACCGATACGCGCGGTTGACTCTTCATTGTTGAAAGCATGCACTTGCGTGGAGGCGATCAGTTTAGTGTTGCCCTTGCTTTGAAATGCCGATAGCACGGATCCTGGAATCACCAGGGCCGCCGCCAGTGCGGTAGGAATACCACCAACAAGCGGCGCCAGATTTACTCCGTTTTGCGCGCCATTCAAGACGGCGTTGCCGGTGAGCAACGAAAAACCGCCTGAGCCGCCGATATTGAATCCGTCAGTTGAACCAATTTGGTTGCCGAGCTTTAACAGATCCGTCTTTTGCACTTCGTAGATATTCACGTCCATTACCACTTCAGGTCGTTCTTTATCGATGCTCTGAAGCAGGTCGCCAATCAGACGCACGTTCTCAGCCGTATCACGTACGGTCAATGTGTTTGTGTCCTTATCAGGAACGACGATCGTTTGCGGGCGGCCAACGGATGGAGGAATTGCCTGGCCTACAATTTCGCGCGCTTTCTGAGGATCGGTGTTCGAAAGGAAGAACGTTCTTAACACTAGCTGCTGATACTGAGCTCGCCGGGTCTGGTCAGCAACGAGGATCGTTCGCCGGCTGAGCTTCTGGAAAAACAATCCTTCCTGCAGGAAGATGTAGTCGAGCGCCTGGCCGGTGGTGACGTCCTTGAGATTCAGATCTATCTGGCGAGGCTGAGCAAACGATTGCCGGTCGAACACAACGTTTAGATTCAGCTCGTCAGCCAGCTTGCGAATGAAAGCTTTCAGATCTCCGCTGTAGCTAATGAGCCGGAGTTGCTCGGTGTGCGTAGGTAGCGGGTTGCTGGCCTCGGACGCCATCTGTCCTGTTCCCGGTGTGCCTCCGCCATTCTCCTCGCTGTCCTTTGGCGCCGGTGGCGCAGTGCCGTCTTTGATGGCCTGCAGTCGAAGCATCCGCTCCATTTCAGAAACCGCGAGAGTGTTGACTGGATCGTAGCCATAGGCTTGGCGAAAAGCATTGAAAGCGCCGACGTAGTCTCGCTGCTCGGCAAGCGCGCGTCCCTGCTGCATGAAAGACTGCGAGGCATTAAAGCTGGCTCGGCGGAAATGGAGTTGATACTCAGTGTTCTGAGGATTAGCAGCCACCGCAAGCGTGAACTCCTGCGCAGCCTTCTCCCACTGCTGGGCCGTCTCGAACTTCAGACCTTTTTTGAAGTGCTCGTCACCTTTCTTTGCCATCACGGTCAAAGGCATGAGCAGTAAGCAGCAGGTCAGAAGCAACGAAACAAACATTTGCATCTTGAGTTTTGATGTCATGGTATTTCTCCCAGCCTTGGGGCGATTTCAGCAGCAGCGGCAACAACGAGCTCGTCGCCAGTTAATTCCTTACACGCTTCGTGTTTGCGATGGTTCCGACGATCCGACGGATCGTTTGCCGCTAAACTTTAACGGCTTTGACGTTTATTTCTTCGACAAAGGTTACGCGATTGATCTCGTGCAGAGTGGAAACTCCGGAAAAGACCTTTTTCAGGGCCGACTCGCGCAACCCTCTCAAGCCTTCAGCTTCAGCCGCCCGGCGTACTTCCGAGCCCGGCCGGCGCTCAACAATCATCTCACGAATGTTATCCGAAAGATCCAGTAATTCATGGATCGCTGACCGCCCGCGATAGCCAGTGTGGTTACAGGTATCGCAGCCGGCACTTACGTAAAAAACTTCACCGTGATGCTCCTCAGGCTTCAGACCCGATTCCATCAACTCTTCGTCCGTGGGATGATATGGTCGCTTGCAAAGACTGCACAACAGCCTCACCAGCCGTTGGGCAAGGACGCAATTCAACGATGAGACGAAATTATAAGGCTCGACTCCCATGTTCAGAAAGCGACCGATGACATCGATCACGTTATTGGCGTGTACCGTCGTGAATACCAGGTGGCCGGTTAGCGCCGATTGGATGGCGATTTGGGCGGTTTCAGTGTCGCGAATCTCGCCGACCATGATCTTGTCGGGGTCGTGACGCAGGATAGAACGCAGTCCACGGGCAAATGTTAAGCCTTTCTTCTCATTTACCGGTATTTGCGTTATGCCATGGAGTTGGTATTCAACGGGATCCTCGATAGTGATGATCTTGTCTTCTTCGTTGCGGATCTCGTTGAGGGCGGCGTAAAGCGTGGTGGTCTTACCCGAGCCAGTCGGCCCGGTCACCAATACCATACCATAGGGTTCAGCAATGTAGCGCCGAAATTTTCTGAGATCCTCTTCGGCAAAGCCCACCACATCCAGGTTCAGATTGCGAAATTCCTCGTTAATTTGCTCTTTGTCGAGAATACGAATGACCGCGTCCTCGCCATGAATGGTGGGCATGATGGACACGCGGAAGTCCACGTTGCGGCCCTTATACCGGACTCGAAAGCGGCCGTCCTGAGGCACGCGGCGCTCGGCGATATCGAGTTCGGACATTACCTTGATACGCGAAATCAACGTCTGGTGATAAGCGAGGTCGATGGGATCGACTTTGGCGTACAGCGCCCCGTCAATGCGGTATTTGACCTGCACCTCAGTATCGCGGGTCTCGATGTGGATGTCTGAGGCTCGCGATTCCATGGCGTTATAAATGATGGTGTCGACGAGCTTGATGATCGGCGACATATCGGAATCGGTAGCCAGCCGATCGAGATCAAGTACTTCTTCTCCAGCCTCAGTTTCCCTTACGAGCGAGATACGAAAACTCGACGCCGCTTCCTGCAACACTCGCTGGGTGGTGTCGCCGCGCCTGAGAACAACGTCAACGGCGCCTGCGGTTCCGACGTAGGGAATCAATCTTGATTTCAAAGCGCTGGCGAGTTCGTCCAATCGCTCGAGGTCCGTCGGATCCGCCATCGCGATGTGCAATCCCTTGGCATCGCGACGCAACGGCACAAATTGATGACGAACCATCAGGTCAACCGGGACTTCGGTGAACAACTCGTAATCGATCGGCGACTCACGGTCGTGCGGAAGCAAGTCGATATAGGGCAGCCGATAACGGCGCGCGAGTTCTTTCGCCGCAACAACCTCCGGTGGTTCGTGATCCGCCGTCAGCGCTGCAATCGCTCCCTCCCCTGTGGGCGGGACCGTTGTCTGCGTTGGCTCTTCGACTATCTCTTTCATAAATTCTTTTTGGTTTCAGCTTTTTGGTTTCAGGTTTCAAGTCTGTTTGGTTTCAGGTTTCAGGTTTCAGGTTTCAAGTCTGTACTTCGAAGCTTGAACCTTGAAACTGCCTTTATCTTTAAACCTGAAACCCTTGAAACTTGAAACTTGAAACCGGGTTCCTTGAACCTTAAACCTGAAACTTGAAACCGTCTTTACCTTTAATGACTTCCGCCTATTCCACCGCTTGAAATCGAACCGATGATCGGCAAATAGATAGCGAGCAGAATGGTGACTACCACCCCACCCATCACGACCAGAATCGCAGGCTCAAGAGTGGTCGTCAACTGCTCCAATCGAACTTCAGATTCGGCGTCGTAAAAGACAGCAACCTCGTCCAGCATTTCTCGCAAACTGCCGGATCGTTCCCCGATTCCAATCATGTCGAGCGCGAGCGGAGGAATCCAGCCCGCCGATTCCAAACCGTCCGAAAAAGTGCGACCTTCCCGAATCATCGGTAGGATCGCCGAGCTTCGTCGGCGCAGCTCGCGATTAGTGATCGACTCGGCAGCAATCTCCCACGATTCAACAATCGTGATACCGCCGGCAAGCAACGTCGCCAAAGAGCGTGTCGCCTGAGCCACCGACAACTGAATTACCAGTTTGCCCGCCAGTGGAATCTTCAAGATGAATGCATCCAGCGTTTGTTTGCCTGCTACAGTCCGCGACCACAAGAAAAATAATATAGCGCCGCCGATGACTAAGGGTCCGAACCAGAAAACATTGCCGGCCAGCCAACCAGAGAGACCTACGACAATCTTTGTTGGCAGCGGCAGCTGATCTCCAAATCCTGAAAACAACTCTGACATTCGCGGCACCACATAGATTGCCAGAAATGTCACCATGCAGAATGAAGCAAACAGCAGGAACAACGGATAGGCGAGCGCGCCTCGAATCTTTCGACGAAGCGCCACGTTGCGCCTCATATAAGTCACATATCTGCTGAGAACCTCATCCAAAGCTCCAGAACGTTCGCCGGCGAGAATTGAGGCCGTATAAATGCGGGGAAAGATCGGTCCTTGCGCAGCAAACGCTTCTGAAAGCGCCAATCCTCCTCGAATCTGGTCCTCGACATCGCCAAGCACCGCCCGCAACCGCGACGATGCAGCTCGTTTACGCAACATTGAGATTGCCTGGAGGATAGGAATACCGGCTCGCACCAGAGCTGCGAGTTGCTGATTAAAGAGGAGAAAGTCGTTTGCTTTTACTTTTGGAGCAGAGCCGCCGCGCCCGAGCCGGGTCAACGATGTGACCCCCGAGGTCTTCGGTGGAGTCACATTGAAGACACGAAATCCCTCGCGCTCGAGATGAGCACGAGCCTCGAGGACCCCGGGCGCCTCGACGGTGCGAGTGATGACCTCACCCGCAGGTGTGCCTAAGCGGCAAATAAACTCAGCCATGTGTTGATAAAACCCCTTGCAGAACCGGCTTTAGATGCAGCCAAGCGCGAAAGTATAGCACGCCGGCGTAGGTGGAAAGGCTCTGTGCCGAGAGTCGTACACGCCGGGAAGGGTCAAAAGTTGCACGCTTCCATGATCCGAAAATCCGTACGGTGAATACGAAGTGCGATTAGTCGTATAAAGTTAGGTATCTGCAACAGTTATTTCCTTGCGCCGGAGTCGGATGCTGGCCTACAATGAGCCGGTCGATAAGAATCAATTTGGAACGAAGCGCGCGGCCGTCTCCCTACGCAAGCCGGTTCCGGGGAAGAATCTTTGAAGAGAGCCTTTCACGGACTGTTTACCCATCATCCGTAACGGCGCAATCCCTTCTGAGCCTCCTACCGCTAACAGTTGCGTCCGAAAGGAGCCGCAGGTTAAATGAGTTCAGGTCATCGCCAACTCTACCAACCATCAGTCCTTTGTTTAGCTATTGCTCTGCTCGCCACCTTTTGTTCAATTAACTCAACCGCGCAGGAGAAGGTGTCTGGTGACACATCGCCAGCGCCCAAGCCTACAGTCGAGCCTCAGCGAACCGGGAAAGAACTGGATGGACCACTAATCGTCAATACCGATCTTGTTACGTTCACAGTAACTGTGACTGACACCTATGGCCGGTATGTATCAGGATTGAACAAGAACGCCTTTACAGTCCTGGACGACAAACAGCCACAAGACATCGCCTACTTCAGTGACGATGATGCGCCAGTTTCAGTGGGCGTCATCTTTGATGTCTCCGGCTCAATGAGCGGGGATAAGATCAGACGCGCTCGTGAAGCGCTGTCCCGCTTTATTCAAACCAGTCACAATGCTGACGAGTACTTCCTGATCGCCTTCAATTCACGCGCTCAACTTTTGTTGGACAAGACTCGCGACGGTAATGCTGTGCTCGTCAAGCTGACATTTGTTCAGACCCGAAATAACACAGCGCTCTACGACGCTTGTTATTTGGGTGTGGAAAAAGTTCAGCGTGGCGCGCACCCGAAACGAGCGTTGCTTTTGATTAGCGATGGACAGGACAACGACTCTCGATACACATTCAGCGAAGTGCGCCGGTTACTGAAAGAGTCCGATGTAGTCCTGTATGGCATCGGCATCCTCAGTGGCAGCGACGCGGGCAGTGGCTTGGGAATGGAAGGACAAGGCATTCTCGACGAGCTCGCGAATGTCTCCGGAGGCAAGTCTTTCTTTCCACGCACGGCTGCTGAAATGGACGACATCTTTGAGCAAATAGCTCTCGAGCTGCGTCACCAGTATTCCATTGGTTATAAGCCGCCTAACTTCGTTAACGATGGCAAGTGGCATCACATCAAAGTCAAAGTCACGCCCCCGCGCGGCTTGCCGCGATTGTTTGTGCGGAGCAAAGACGGCTATTACTCGCTAGTAGCGCCCAAGTAAACAGGGCTTCTGCGGCAACGAATACACTCTCCTTCGGCATCTTGGTGGTGTGCGCAGTGGACGCTTGAGTTCGCGACGCTGTTTGCCCCAGTTTCGCGAAGCAGCCGCGTTTCTTCATTTCAGCGCCACGCTCCCCGAACTTCAAGGTTTAGGGCGCGCGGCGTTTCGCATTATCGGTGGCTGTAGCTTAGACTTTGTGGCACGGGCGTCCCGCCCGTGAGTTTTCTGTGGCAACGGACGTCCCGCCCGTGAGCTTTTGTGGCACGGACGTCCCGCCCGTGAGCTTTCTGTGGCACGGGCGTCCCGCCCGTGAGCTTTGTGGCACGGGCGTCCCGCCCGTGAGCTTTTGTGGCAACGGACGTCCCGCCCGTGAGCTTTTGTGGCACGGGCGTCCCGCCCGTGAGTTTTCTGTGGCACGGACGTCCCGCCCGTGAGCTTTGTGGCACGGGCGTCCCGCCCGTGAGTTTTCTGTGGCACGGACGTCCCGCCCGTGAGTTCGCTAGTAGCCTGATTTTACATTTAAGATCAAACCGAAACTTCGATGGTGGCATCTATTAGGCGTCTTAAGTATCGAGGGATTTATTCCGGAATGGCGAAAAGAAGAGCTGCAACGGTCATAACGCGACCCATCCTCGTATTTGCTGTCTTGTTAGCAGCAATCTGCGGATTGTCGCTGGGCTCAGATTCAAGCTCAGCAAAGACGCAGGAACGTCCCCGCCGCACCACCCAGGCAATGCCCGTTAACGCTACGCCGACTCCAACCCCGGTACCGGCGAGGCCGATAACACCTACTACAACACGACCCGGCACAGCTTCGCCCACACCAACTCCGGTTCCGGTGCAAACCCCAGTGCAGTCAACTGGCCCCAGGTCGAAACTCGGTGACGCTCCGCCGCCGCCTCGTTTGAAGCCAAAGCCAACGCCAACGCCTCCGGAAGAAATTGAGGAAGGCGCTATCGTCAGGGTCAACACCCAGTTGGTCAACTTGAGTATCCGTGTCATCGATCGAAACAACAAACCGATTGATAACGTGGCGATGACTGATTTCCACGTCTATGAAGACGGCGTGCAGCAACCCATCGAATATTTCGGTAAACAGGAAGTGCCCATCACTTATGGCCTCGCTGTCGATACGTCACTATCGCTTCGCAATCAGCTGCAAAGCGTGATGGACGCAGCCAAAACCATCATCAACAGCAACAAGAAAGGTGACGAGACCTTCATCGAGAAGTTCATCAGCAGCGACAAGATCAATGTTGAAAAAGAGTTCACGGGTAACCGGGAAGAACTGATCGACGCGATTGATAATCTTTTCCTCGAAGGCGGACAGACCGCGGTCGTGGATGGCGTGTATCTCGCGGCTGAACACGTCGCCGATTTTCGCAAAGGTGATGACAGCGATCGCCGGCGGCGCGCCTTGATTGTAATTACTGATGGAGAAGATCGGCATAGCTTCTACACCGAGGCTCAGTTGTTTCAACGACTGCGAGAAGAAGACGTGCAAATTTTTGTAATCGGTTTTGTTAACGAACTCGACAAGGAATCCGGCTTCATCAAGAAGAGCCCTCGCGATAAGGCAGTTAACCTGATTAATAAGTTAGCTACCGAAACTGGAGGTCGTGCATTCTTCCCTCAATCTCTTTCGGAGATGCCGGAGATAGCTAACTCGATCGTGCGCGATCTGCGCACGCAGTACGTGCTTTCTTATAATCCGACCAACAAGGCACACGACGGTTCATATCGAGCGATTCGCGTAACCGTCGATGAGGGGCCGAGCAAAGACAAACGAATTGCGCTCACACGCGCCGGCTATAACGCTCCGCGCGAAGGCGCCACGCGCCCGCCAACACCCGCGATTCGGACCGGTACAACTCGGCCGACGACAACCAAGACTCCTTAGCGCTGCTGCGGACGCCTCAAGCTTTCTAAGCAAGCCTAATGAAGATTCATTCTTCCCAGAAGGTTCTTGAATCTGGGATCGGAGTGAAGGCTCTGAAACTTGGGATCTACACCAAGGAAGACCATCGAGTCAGCGCGCTCCACAAAGGCTCTTTCCAACCACTCAAAAGCCTGATCCTTTTCTTTCAGCCCGGCGTGAATTGTGGCAATGAAATAGGCCGAGATATAGCGGCGCTTTGAGAGTTCGAGTAGTTGATCACGCTTGGCAAGTGCTTTGGGCCTGTCTCCAGCGAGACCAAGAGTATAGGCGTAGTCTGCCATAATTATTGGCGAGTCGTCGGACTCGACCGTTACCTTCATAAGCTCCGCGATCGCTTCCTGGTACATTCCTTTTTCGGCGTAAGAGAGACCCAGGCCTCTGCGCGCCACCCAATAGGTCGGATCGAGCTCAAGAGCCTGACTGTTCTCTTTTATCGAGTCGTCGAAGCGGAGCGCGAAATAGTGTACGAGTCCAAACTGAGCGTTTATGAGAGGCGACTTCTTATTGATCTCCTCGAGCCGGCGAATTTCCTGGAGAGACTCATCGAAGCGACCTTGAGCGGCCAGGAACGTCGCGTACGACTGATGTGCCGACGAATAATTGGGGTCCAGCTTGATCGCTTCTTTGGACTCTTTTTCTGCTTCGCTCCAATTCCAATCCCCACGAAAGCTGGTAAACGCCAGCGCGGCATGCGCTTGGCTAAGATTCTTATCTAATGCCAGCGCCTTCGTAGCTGCGTCACGAGCCTTTGGGAAAGCTTCCCTCGGCGACTGTGAACCGGAAGTTGCCAGCTTGTTGTAGCTCTCAGCAAGTCCGACGTAGGCCAGGGCATAATTGGGATTAATCTCAAGGGCCCGGTTGAAGTTACCGATGGCTTCGTTGACACCCTCAGTGTTGCGCTGGTTCCAGGAGTTTAGCCCGTTGATGTAAAGCGCAGTTGCCGCATCATTCCGCTTCTTCTCTTCCGCGGCCTGCCTATTGAGCTTGTAGACCCAGACACTCAGTCCTGTCATAAGCAACAGCAAACCCGCGACCAGGAGCAAACCGCGCCGCAGACGTTTCGATCGTCGCCGCTCGGCAGCCAACGTCAACTCCCGTTCGGCCAGTTCATGCTTCTGCAGGTGGCGCGCCCGCCAGTCGAGCACGGCGGCGGCCAGTACATCGTGAAAAATCTCGTAGCGCAGTTCTCTGGGCTGATCGCTGGGCGGTTCGATGCCACGCAGGATCCGAGTGTCGCTGCTGGCCAGTTCCTCGAGCACGGTCGCAATCTGCGCCTGCGGCAGACCCGCGTACTGAGCGAGATCGGGACTGGTATGTGCAATCTTCGTCTTTGATGGAGTGACAAGATAGTGAAAAATTTTGGCCGCGATGTCTTGTCGCTCAGGCGAGAGTGCCCGCATCGTCTCGTCGAGATGGGTGCGCACTATACGTCCAGCCCCGCCCAACGCGTCGAGGCTTGCCAGCCGCAGCACCTGCGAGCCGGCACGCAGCTCCTCGTCCCAAAGACGCATCATTACCATTTGCAGAAAAGGCGTCTCGACCTGTAGGGCGCTGGCTTCCTTCTGGAATACGCCTCGTCCCGCCCCACCCAGAATCACTTTCCCGGTCTGCACCTGTTGTAGTACGGCATCGGTCAGGGCAGGCTCGATGCGAATCGCCGGTTCGTCCTCCTTGCGCCTGTTGTTGTATTCCTCGACTGGTTTTTCAATTGCCTGGCGCGCCGCTTCGTAATTGAGATGATCGACCCGCAGGTAATTATCGAACAGAGTGGGGATGCGGCCTTCAAAGCGATCAAGCTTGGCCAGCGAATCTTCGCGGATTGAAATAAGAAAGCTAACGGGAACGTCCGTCTGCAAAACTGCCTTCGGAAATTCGTCGGCAAAGGCGTCATCCTGCGGGTGGTACAGATAATACTCCTCGAACTGGTCGAGGATGATCATCAGATGTCGTCCCGTTTGCCTGTAGCAAGCTCGCAAGTATTCGGCCAGCGACAGGCGAGGAGAAATAGACGTCGACAAATTCCTCAAGTCGGGAGCTTCGCTCTGGGCGGCGCCATCACTAGCGCGCGCATGCCTGGCTATTGCCTGGATGAGATCTTCAACTGGATTATTTTGCCAATCGCTGAAGGGCACTACGATCAAGTCATCCTGGCGGCGCAGTTGGTGCGAAACGCCCGCGCGCAGGACTGAGGACTTCCCGACGCCGCTCGCTCCGTAGAGCAGGGTCAGCGAGGCGGCGAACATGTTGGCTATGATCAGTCGTGTCTCTTTATCGCGACCAAAGAAGAAGGGCGCGTCGGCCTCGCTATAGGGAATCAATCCTTTGTAAGGCGAGTTGCGGGCGGTGAATGAAATATCCAAGCCTACGACTCCTTTTGTCGTTCTCTGCGCTGCTGCAGCTCTCCCACAAAGTCTTCAAGCAGCAGGTCATAAACTTCTACGCCGCGTTCTTGCCAGAAGCGTCGTTCCAGTACGCGAGTCCTATGCTGGATTGCCCACGAAGTGATGCCCTTCGGACGACGCAGATCTTTCTCGATTCGATTCAGGACCACGCGCAAGTTCCAATCGTTCAGCCCATAGCCCAGAAATAGAAAATGGCGTCGCTGAAAAAACTCGGCAAAGATTGCCGGCACGGCCTTGTTTTTCGTCATGCGCGCCAGGAAATCTATGTAGTCGTCCTCGGTGATGACGTAACTATCTCGCTCCGGCTGCTTCCGATCTACCGCACCGTGCATCTTGTAAACTACAGTTCTCTCATTCAAATCGACGTCCAGTTTGTTGGGAGCCACTTTGATCGGTTCCGTGGCGCCATGTGGCCACCATAAAAGCAGGTCGCCGCTGTTTACGTCCGTAGTGTGAATGACCACGTCGTAAGGGCGAGCATTAACACCGAGCTGTGAGTTTTCTTCCTCGAGGGCGCGCTCGATCAGATCGTCATAATTGGTAGTAACAATCAACAACGGCGTAGTCAGGCTGGCAAGAAACTTGTGGAGCGGAGTGAGTGGATAATCGCAATTGAAGATACCATGCAATTCTTCGTTCAATGCTTCACGCCCGCCAACTACGTTGTAGTACTGGGCGACCTTGGTCAGGTCAAGCGCTTCATCGGCTGGGAATTGGGTGGTATCCGCCAGGTAGCCGGCCAATTCGCCGCCCAACGGAAGGAATTTCATGATTCCCTTTTTCCATATCTCGCCGACCACGCGTCCACCGAGCGACGCCCCGGCGCCGAGAAACGGTATGACCTTACCCTCGTTAAGTTTGTTGAGGATGAAAGGATAAGGGGGGATTAGCTGGCTCATTAATGGCTCCGGTATTGAACGCTTTTCTCGACAAGCCGAGCAGTAAGTGGACGGCAAAGTGGCGAGGCGGATATCTCAACTAGAGGACAGCGAATGGCTTTTATCAGAGCATCAATCAAGAGAACTGTTGCCGCTTATACCTTAGTAATAAGCTGAGCGTCAACACACTTACAAACAATATGGGCTCGCCGGCCCTGAAAGGGCATTCGCTACCTTTACCACGAACCGCGCGAAACTGATGTTATCGCTACTTGAATGCGCCCGGCGATCCTGGTCACCGCCGTTCAAGTCAAAAACAGTTGTATAATCCGTCCGTTCTTTTACTCGCTCGATAGCTGAGGAACCATAAATGCCTTGTCATCCCAGTTTTCTAGTCGGTATCAAAATGTTCGAACTCCTTAACGAGGATGATCGCATCGCTCTCGCAAAAGTGATCGACGAGCTTGCGCTTCCCCAGGGCCACACTCTTTTCCAGGCAGGAGATCCCGGTGATTCGTTGTTCATAGTCCAGGAAGGTGAGATTGAACTCTATATTAAGGACACAGCAGGTCAAAAGATTGTGCTGACTAATGCGCAGACTGGTGACATGTTCGGTGAGCTGGCGATGCTCGACAATGGGTCTCGTACGGCCACCGCAGTCGCGCTAATGGATACGGAAGTGCTGGTGATTGATCGCGACGATCTGGTGTTGCTGTTTCAGAGAAAGCCGGAAGCGGCTCTGCACATGTTAGCTGCGTTGAGCGGCTTGACGCGCAAAGCTGACGAGTTGTTGCGAACAAGGGTGTCTCGGAATTTGAATGAAGAGATGGAGGCTGAAGTTTCATTCCTTCAACGCATCGCCGATTGGTTGGCCTGGTTTAGTGGCAGCATGCCGTTCCTGATCTCCCACACCGTGTGGTTCTTTGTTTGGATCGCGCTGAACACCTTCATACTAGGCGACCGTGCTTACGATCCGTTTCCGTTCGGGCTGTTGACGATGATCGTTTCGCTGGAAGCAATCTTTCTCGCCTGCTTCGTGCTCATAAGCCAGAACCGCCAGGCTGAGAAAGACAAAGTGCGGGCCGATATCGAATACGAGGTGAACATCAAAGCAGAGCTGGAAGTGGCCCACCTGCATGAAAAAACCGATCGAATTTACGAGAACATGATGGCGCGCTTTGCGAACCTGGAGAAGAGGCTGGCGGCGCCGGCGCCGGATGTACCGAGAATTAATTAGAAGTCTATTGAGAGACCGACCTGTGCGCCGAGTCGAGGACTGGCCGAGTATCTTCCAGCAATGACGCCGAAGTCGAAAGAGATATTACTTCTGAGCTGATAATTTCCGCCGAACTGTGCCTGCAGTTGTCCTTTGCCGAGCTGGTCAAATTTTGAGACCGCTCCGGTGAGCTCGCCTCCTACTTGCAATCGCGAATTGATCTGCTTGACGATCGATCCGCCGCTGGTGTAAACGGTGCCGCGCGTCTTGATCCCGATCACGCCTGTAGTGTCATTCCCTGAAAACAGAACTCCACCATTCAGCCGCAGCTTGACCGTGCTGTTCAAAGATTTCTGCATGATCAAATTCATGTAGAAGTCCGACAATCCCGACCCCAGCTGGCGATGAGTATCGCCTGTCGGCAGTTCCAGGTTGAGTGCAATGGCCAGCGCCGGCCGCCGAGAACGCTCCACTTCTTTTAGGAAGTTGTATTTGAGCGAGAGGTTAGTATCGCCCACGCCCGACACCCTCGCCGGAGTCGCGCCTCTGGTGTTGATGATGGTCAACCAGGGAGACTCGATTCCAATCTCCACATTGTTCAGAAGACCATAGTCGAGTTCGAAGTCGGCAGTATTCTGCTTCGCATTAGGTAGCGCCGAGCGTTGCAAGAGATCAAATTCGTTGCTGAACTCAAAGTGAAAGTGGTGGTGCGGCGTGGTGTCCGCATCATCAGTCACGAAGGGTTGTTGAGCTTGAGCCGCGCAGCCAAGAATAAATGTCGTGAGTATTACTTGCGCACTCTTAATGAGAACGCCTTTGCGAGCTTGGCGCCTTTGCGGGAAACAATCTTGAGAGTTGGTCAGCACAAAATTTCACGCAAAGGTCAGCAAGATAAATCACGTGCCCGGCAACTCTCGCAGCTTGGCGCTCAAGTGGGAACGGTCAGCCAAAACCTGCAGCATCGGTCCCTGCGAGGCGAACTCGATTACGCTCACCGATCCCACCGGGCAGCTCACCCGATAACGAAAGTCACCTACATCGATACCCAGCAGCTGGCAAAGAACAATCCTTATCGTAGCTTTGTGAGAAACAATCAAAACCTCACCATCAGCAAACTGCTTTGCAATTTCTGTAATGGCGCCAAGCGCGCGCGCGACAACTGTAATTGCCAGTTCACCACCGGTAGGAGCATGCAGGGTCGGATCGGATAACCAGTTAAGGTACTCGCTTTTGAATTTCTGCTCGACCTCTTGCTTTGTGCGTCCCTCCCAATCGCCATAGCCAATCTCATTGAACCCGCTGCTAACTCGCAGATTCATACCCTTCGCATCGCAAAGAGGTTGAGCGGTGGCTACAGCTCGTCGAAGCTTGCTTGAATAAATTGCCTGCCAGGATCTTGAAGAGTAAGAAGCCGCGAACGCCTCGGCCATCTCCACACCTTCGGGAGTGAGTTCCGGATCGAGACCTGAACCGCAGAATTGATCGGCCCGGCTAAGAGCCGTTTGTCCGTGCCGCAGAAAATAAAGCGTGAGGCTCATCCGAGTATCGGACTATTTGGATGGTACTGAACCGCTGATTTTCTTTCGCGTCGTCTCACCGGTGTGCAAGACGGGTATGCCCTGGTCCACTTCACCATGTGGACGAGGAATGACGTGAGTGGCAACGACTTCGCCGACTCGTCTGCCGGCTGCTGCGCCGGCATCAACAGCGCTGCGAACGGCGGCGACGTCGCCTCGCACGATCGCAGTCACTAAACCGGCGTCGATCTTTTCCCAGCCGACTAAACGCACGTTCGCCGATTTGACCATTGCATCTGCAGCTTCGATCATGGCTACCAGGCCTCTGCATTCGACCATGCCTAATGCTTCTTCCATTTGTCATGCTCCTTTGATCTGAGCTGCGCGCGCTATTTACCCGCGAGAGCAGTTGAATTCGAATCTGGCCGCTTGTCCCAAAGCACGTAAAAATCGAATCCGTTAAGTGTCAAACTGCGTTGCTGCCGATAACGCTCCAGCAGATTGAATTGCCGTAGCCGCGGATTGGTCGCGCTAATGCAAACAGTATCGAATCGGCCGTCTTTCAGCAATTGCTCAGCCGTGGATTCCGGATTGAAGCGATTCTCGAGCCCGGCAGGTGGTAGCCTGTGAGCCTCAAAGTACACCGCCTCAAAGGCGTATATCATACCTGTCGGTGCCGTCACTTCGTCAACAATGCGAGCGATTTGGTTCACGGTGTAATGGTGCGCATATGTCGTTTGCCGCTGCCAAATGTAACGCTTTGCCGACATTCCGGCTGCATAAACCACAATGATGACCAACACGAACACAAATCTCAAAGACTCGCGCACGCGCAGGTGAAGTGCAGCGATGCCGAAGGCTGCCGGGATCGCCAGGAACGGCGTGATCAAGACAAAGTAGAAGGAAGATACCGGTCGCGAAACGGAAATGAAGACGCTCAATATCGCGGCTATCCAAGCGGAGAGACGAAGTTCATCTCCTGCTGGCGTTGCGGTCCCATGCCTTCTGATCAGAAATAGACTTACTAACGCGAAGCCAGTGAGCATGAGACCTTGAATTGAAATGAACCATCCGGCGATCTCGCGGACATTGAACCAGAAGTTCAAATCACGTCCACTTCGGTAATAGAGATGGTACTTAACCAGGTCAAACCAAACTCGATTCGGCGCTCGCGCGAAGAGCCAAAGAAGTGGAGTAAACGGAAGCGCTGCGCCAAGCAGAAAAGAAAGACTCTTAAGCTGATTACTTCCGGCCTTGTTTTTCCGAAATAACCAAACGAGCAGCACCGGAATCAGCGGCGCCGTCAATAAGTACGAAGCCGCCGCGGCTCCTGCGCAAGCTCCGGCAGCAAATGAATGCATCAACGACTGAAGCTTTACAGCTGAGGTGATGAGCACGAACGCTGTCACCATGAAGAACAGGCAAAAAGAGTAAGGCAAGGCCACGACGCCATAAGAAACGACATAAGCGTTCTCAACGAGCAATAACAGAGCCATCGTTGCGGTCATAAATCGAGGCAAAATGTCGGTGGCGCGTGCATGCACGTAAGCGCCAACCATCATCAGCGCGCCTCCCATAAACAACGCCGCTATGAAATGGACCACACGCCAGCTTTCTCCAAAGACGAAAACCAGTAAACCAACCAGATACGCCCACAAGGGCGTGTGCTGATAGAAGAAGTCGATATAAGGTTTTTTGCCTGCTGCGATCAATTGACCCGCGACGAGGTGAAGTGACTCATCTCCAAAATAAGCGACGGTTTGGGAGTAGGCTATCATTCCCATCGTGGCTAAAAGGATGACCAGGATTAGGCCTACGGGAAATTTTGATTTAGGCGCTGCCGAGCTTGTAGCGGATTCGTTCATGAGTGATCAGGAACAAATAAGGCTTGGAGTTTCACGAAGGTTATAGCACGATACCCGCGTTTTCCGACGGTCTGAGGTGTCCATGGTTCGCCGCGTTCGTCTTTACGCCGTAGGCGTTATCCAATTCGAGCCTGGGGCAACGCCCCAGGGGGAATAACTCGACTTGAGTCAGAACGCTGAAAGCGTTGGCGATGAATTAGACCGATGCTTGCGAACACTTTCAGCGTTAAGAGGCATCTCGTTCGTGGTTCCTGGGGTGTTACCCCAGGTTGGAATTAGCCAACGCCTTCGGCGTAAGAAACCAAACACTTGTTGACAAAGCTCGCAAACTTCTACAAATCGAACTTCAACCTCATCCTTGTCCTGCTGTTCATCGCGCTCGGAGTCCTCGCCTGGCACAACCGCTTCATCCAGGATGACGCGTTCATCTCATTTCGCTACGCCGACAACTTCGTGCGGGGGTATGGTCTCGTCTGGAACGAAGGCGAGCGGGTTGAAGGTTATACCAATTTCCTCTGGACCATCATTATTAGCCTCGCCCTCCTGCTGAAACTGGAGCCGATCAAATTCGTCATGGTTGTCGGTTTGTTTCTGTTTGAGCTAACGCTCTTCTTTATTTACCGTTTGGCTGCGTCGCTGTTCCATTCGCCACACCTGGCGCTGTTGACGCTGCTGCTGTTGGGAACGAACTACAGCTTCAGCAGTTACGCAACCGGCGGCTTGGAAACTGAGCTACAGACCTGCCTGTTTGCGGCTTGTCTATGGCTGTTTCTAACTAGCGACAAAGGCGGCTGGTCGATGACCCGTCTCGCGCTGCTTTCCCTGCTCGCCGCGCTGGCAATGATGACGAGGCTTGATTCGCTCCTGGTTGTGGGACTCGTCCTGGGGTCGACTCTTATTAAGATTGGGCGTCAGAGGAAAGATGGCTCGCGGTTTTGGCTTCCGCTGAGTATGGCGATCGGCCCGTTGGTCCTACTGGTGGGTAGTTGGCTGATTTGGAAAATGAACTTTTACGGTTCGGTGCTGCCTAACACGTTTTATGTCAAGGTGACCTCGCTTAGCTCGCTGAAACGTGGCGTGATTTACGTCTACCTGTTCTTCTATTCGTACTGGCTTGTCTTCTTCCCGTTTCTGTTCCTGGGATTCGTCAATCGCCTGCGACACCGAAATAATCAAAGCTGGCTGATCCTGGCAGTCGTCATCGTGATTTGGCTGAGCTATATCATTGCCGTTGCCGGCGACTTCATGGAGTTCCGCTTCATCGTACCGGTTCTTCCGTACATGTTTTTGGTCATTGTCTGGCTGACCTGCAAACAACTAACCCGACTGCGGCTGAAGATAGCGCTGGTGTTGCTCGTGCTCTGCGGCTCGTTACACCATTGGCTCACGTTTTCGAGTCCGCCGCTTCGTTATTATGACGTCGACAGCTTCGCTGGTCTTTCAGCATTTCTTTATTACGAGCGGAACGATTGGATCAGAATTGGTCACGTGCTTGGCGAATCGTTTCAACATGATCCCAATGTGACCATTGCGGTCACTGCCAGCGGAGCTATCCCCTATTACTCGAGACTGAAGACAATCGATATTCTTGGTCTCAACGATCGCTGGGTCGCGAGGCATGGAGAAATCCCGATGTCCAGACCCGGACACCAGCGTCGAGCCACCTTGCCCTACCTGCTCGAAAGAAAGGTCAATCTTCTGATAGGTCACCCTCAGCTGGTGCCGCTCGAGACTCCGGCCAACCTTCCGTGGCATGACTACTACTTCTATGTGAAGGTCACGCAGCAGGATTTGCCCGCTGACTCGAGAATCATCGAAATCCCGATCAATTCAAAGTATAAAATGCATGTGTTGTATTTGGTGAGAAGTCCGGTCGTGGACGAGGCAATCCGTAGAAACGGGTGGGTCTCGTTTGCGCCCTTCCCTACGAACGAGTCACAGCCAGTTCCGCAGTGAAATAAGAGGATAGTGCTCTAATTTGGAGTGCGATGACCTGTCATCGCTTTCGCCCGCGGCAGGAATGGATGGCAGGATACTAACACGCGAGAGCTAGTTTGATAGTCAGGAAAACTAGTGATCCACAGGGCGTTGCCTGATGAAAGAGAGTTACCGTAGTAACCCGGGAGTTTTGGGATGCAGTTTGAGTCGATGCCACGGGCTTGCCCCGTGGTGACTAACGTTAGCCGCTACAAACCCAGCCTTTGAGAAAGAAATCGATGCCACGGGCTGGTCCGTGGAGGATCACGTTTCATTAGCCTTTCATTTTAAAGACTCCCGATATTTTAGCCGCTGGCGTGAAGCTCCACCGGGCAAGCCAGTGGCATCCACGAAGTCTTTCCGATCATTTTTTGTAGCAACCAACGTAAGCATCACCACGGGACAAGCCCGTGGCATCAAGTCAAACTGGTCCGTACCAAAGCTTACTTATGTTTGCCCGCTATCACGTTCGCGCTCTTTTCTTCCGATTTCATAATCGGCATAGAGTCGAGAGCGGCGAGAGCCCGCTCCCGTTTCATACAGACAGTAGAGCGCGGCAAGTGATTCAACGCTCAAGCCTGTCTCTCCGTGCCAGATGTCAATCCTGGATTCGGCGGACATCTCAATTAAGGCTTCGAGTACTGCGTCACTCACGCGGTCGGGTGTATGGCCATGATCCACAAGGTCAACGGTCACTTGGGCCGCGCCTTCATAGTTCGTGTTACGATTATCAGGCATGGTCGATTCCTTTCTCTTAAGCCAGGTAGGATTCGGTCGTGTAGGGGCCGATTTCCGTTAGTGCGGAAATCGGCTCCGCTGTGTTTATGCACGCATAGTACCATCGAAGAGCCTATACGGACTCCTGTCAAATTGACGTTGGAAGGATGTTTGCTATGACGGGCGCTAAACTTCGGGAGCGACGGTTGGCACTGGGATTAAGTCAGCAAGGCCTGGCAAACAAACTCGAGGTAAGCCGGAATACCCCTGGAAGTGAAATAGAAGATCGATTGTCGCTTCGCCCCAGCGGGGCGAAATGTTTATAGCCTTAGCGTTCCCGTTTTTGTTTGCTGCGCTCCGTTAGGAGCGCAATCGCCTTGCCTGAGGCGGCAATCGTTTCGCTCCTAATAAGACTCCGCGTTCAATTCCGCGAGACCCGAATTGCAGGTGCGAATCTGCGGCATCACTGATGACCTGTCATCGCTTTCGCCCGCGGCGGCTCGACGCCGCGGGTTTGATAAGAGGCTGTTTTCGACGACTTGCTGCGACAGGTCGCAGCGACGAAAGCGCCGACAGGTCGGCGCACTCCAAATTAGGGCACTAGCAATAACAGTGTCAGCGGCCGAGTAGATCAGGTGAAGCTGTTACGGCCCTGATCAAGGTTTGCGGTCCCCAAGATCGTGGCTTTCATCCCTCATGAAATAGGAAACGAGTTACTGAGGACACTCGGTATTGTTGTGTGTAACAACTGAACTGAAGCGTAACTGGTACTCGGCTGACGTGATGAACGAGCACACCATCGCATGCTGCTTGCCGACATCCCGCAACGGACCACCGTTCACTTGATTCAACCAAAAGACGAAGCCACCAATATCGGGGTTGCGCCGCAAGTAACCAAAGTATTGTGACGCTACGAATGACCTGTTGTACTCCGCATCGATGAAGGAGCGGTTGTTGATGGGATTAGTTTGCTGATTATCATCTGCGAGACGATATAAGATCGCACCGCGATTTCCTAAACTTAGCAGCGCGGAGCGTTGAGAAGTCAGGTCGACTCCGCTGTCATTCCTGATGGCGGTAATTAAGGCATCGACAAACTGTTCGAGAGTCAGACTCGCCGGATATTTAGCCAGGAACTCCGAGCGAGAGACAAACAGATTTGCCAGCGCTAACTGATCTTGAGCAAGATTTGCGCTGCCAATCAATCGCGCCCGATCAGCGGAAAACACGGCATAGCTTGGGATCTTCTTTGCTTCCGTCTGAAGCGAAGGCGACACTGCCGGATTCGAAGCGCTCGGATTTGGGAAGGGCTGGTTATTGCCGTACGCCGCCCGGTAGAGACGAAAGTCGTACGCCGCTGTCTGTTGATATTCGAGTTCGTAAAAGAATGCATTCGACACGTCGATTCGCTTATTTCGAATGCAAGTCTGGTCAATGCCACATTGCGTTATCGCACCTGCCCAGAAGTCAAATCCACCCTGGTCCGGTCTGCGGCTGAGAAAATCATAGTAATGCTGCCGCACGAAGAATCGCGCATCTGTGTTGTCCAGGGGATTACTGGTCGGCGGTAAGGTATCGTTGTCCTGAATTGTTAGGAGCACCGAGGCAGGCGTCCCGAGTGGCGCTCCTGTTGGACTTGTAAGACTCAAGCTGACGGTTCTACTTCCATCCACGTACGCATTATCGACAACGAGAACCGTAATGTTCTTATTCATCTCTCCAGGACCGAAAGTAATCGTGCCCGAGGAGATGATGTAATCCGTTCTCTGCTTACCCGTGACATCGCTGGTGGAGTAATCCACCGCTGCCATGTTCGCGGTACTTCCCAAACGACTCACAGTAACGGTTGCGCTTCCAGTGGCCTCAGTGGTGCTGTAGGCTGCCGCATTGAATTGAAGTTGCGGTTGGACGGTAATTGCAAGCACGAATTGGCCGAGTGAGCCTACGCTCGAGCAGATCGTTCTACTAGCAAAGTCAGCACTCACACTGCGATCGAGCAAGGCGCCGTTCTCGTTGTGGAGAAGTCGCAATTGAGAGAATGCTATTTGATCGAAGACCGAGGGCACGTTCAAACAGACTCCGACAGATCCTTGAATCGTAGCGGTCGTTGATACGTCGAAGGCTACACTATCGTTGAAAAGCTGATACCCATTCGGTAGCAATCCGGTTGAGCTGGGATTAATTGGTGTAAATGTTGTCGTGCCGGCACCGGTGACTCTGGCAAATGTTAATGTGACACCCTCTCCTTGAGCCGTAACATTCGTTCCGGTTGAGGTCACCGTCGAAGTAGAAGCTCCGATTATCTGAATCGCTGTTCTATTTCCTGCCGCGTCATATGAATAACTAATCGAGCCACCACTTGCGTGCACCACATTAGTTAATCGATTTAGAGCGTCGTAGGTGTAAGTGATCGTATCGCTCGAGATACCGGGACTCGGCGATGGCGACGGTGATGGCGACGGTGATGGCGATGGCGACGGTGATGGTGACGGCGACGGCGATGGTGACGGCGAGGGTGATGGCGACGGTGACGGTGATGGTGATGGCGATGGTGATGGCGATGGCGACGGTGATGGCGACGACGACGCTATCGACTGCCAGTCAGGGATAACATCGTCCGCCGAATTGTTGGTCAGCCTGGTCTGCCCGCTGCCATCTGCATTCATAACATAGATTTCATTACCGCCACTGTTGTCACGGCTACTAGCAAAGAGAATCTTCTTCCCGTCAGGCGACCATTTTTCAAAACTGTCATAGCCGGAGTTGTTGGTAAGTCTGGCTAAGCCACTGCCGTCTGGGTTCACCAGATAGAGTTGAGTGGTTCCGGATCTGTAGCTTTCGAATAGAATTTTTAAGCCATCAAGGGACCAACGAGGAGTTGAGTCGCTGCCCGGACTGTTGGTTATGTTGGTCTGCATGCTTCCATCAGCATTCATAAGGAAGATCTCGTAATTGCTGTTGACTTCGATGCGCCCAAAAGCAATCCGGGAACCATCAGGTGACCATTGAGGATCAGCGTCATCCACCAGACTATTCGTCAGATTAACTTGCCCGCTGCCATCCGAATTCATCACAAAAATATCCGTGTGAGCATTCACACTTCTACTAAATGCGATTCTCAACCCGTTCGGCGACCAGTGCGGTTCGCCGTCGGATGAATCAAAAGTCAGCCGCAGTCGACCGGAACCATCAGCATTGCTCACAAAAATCCCGTCCTGGCCGTTAAAGGCTATTCTGGAACCATCCGGAGACCAGGCAGGACTGAATTCATTTTCGGCTGAGGTATTGGTTATGTTCGTCAGACCACTCCCGTCAGCGTTCATCACCACGATTTCATAACTGCCGTTTCGAAAGCTCTGGAAAGCCAGCTTCGTTCCGTTTGGCGACCAAACCGGAGCCGGCGGCGAGATTCCGTTAGACGCGTTGATAGTGAGCCTTGTTTGACTACTCCCGTCCGAGTTCATCCCGTACACGTCGTAAGTGAATCCGCCGAAGTCCCTATTGCTCAAGAACGCGATTTTCCCGTTCGACCGGAGTGACGCCGTGGCACCCACTTCGAAGGCGCCGATGTCGCTTCCGTCGCCTCCGGTCGCATTAGAAATCGTCAGATCATCAAATGGGCGGAGGAGCCCTCGCTGATCCGTCGACAGGCCAGCGACGGGTCCGCCTTGGTCGATTGCCGTACTTCCGGGAAGCAGGACGCGTGTTTGCGTGGGCCCGCCGTTATCGGCAAGGGTCCCGAGCTTTGGATCGATTGGAGTTGAAGCTGTGCCTATTTGATCAGTCGCCTGGGCTGCTATCACCGCCCCGGAATTGTTGCCGATAAGGTTGTATCCTTGCGAGGTTAGTTGACTGCTGCTATTGGCGCTTCGAACGTCTGGGCCATCCGGGCCGGTATTTCCTGCAATGATCGTATTTCGGCTAGAGACGACCGACGAGTAAATATAAACGCCGCCGCCGAACGGTGCGGTATTGCCCGAGATCGTGCTATTGGTCACACTCGCCGTGGATAGCTGGACATTAATGCCGCCGCCGTTCTGTGCTGAGTTACCTGAAATCGTGCTGTTGATGATGTTAAGGGTTGCTTCCTGTGTATAGATACCGGCCCCGGTTTGTCCCGAATTGCCTGAGATGGTGCTGTTGGCGATGTTAAGAGTGCCAGCTTGGATAGCGGAAATACCACCGCCGCAGCAACCACTGGGTACTGAGTTTCCTGAGACGGTGGACCGGGTAATGGTCATCATGCCTGAGCCGTTGTAATGAATCCCGCCCCCCAGGCCGAACCCCGTGTTGCCCGAAATTGCGCAGGCGGTGAGATTCACGGTGCCTGAGCTATGATTCCATATTCCACCTCCAAAACTGCTGCTGGCATTTCCATTGGCAATGGTGAGATTAGAAATCGTGACGCTACCGCTGGCGATTTCAACGACTCGAAACGCTGCCACTCCGGAGTTTGAGCTTCGTTGGAGCGTCAGCAGGTTAGCGCCGGGTCCATCGATGGCCAGGTTCTTGTTAATTAATAATTCGCCGCTGGTTAACGCAATCGTGCTATTCGCCGGCAACGAAAACAAGATAGTGTCGCCGGACGCGGCGTCACTTATGGCCTGTCGCAGAGACCCCGGACCGCTGTCGTTGGTATTGGTAACGGTGATGGTTGACGTGCTCGCGGGCAGCAGTGCCGCCGGTTTCGGTTTCAGGGTTAATAAGTCTTCGGCAGAAGAGATTAGTGAGTTGAAGCCAACCTCATCCGATTGAAAAATAAGATGGTCACTAACCTGGCTGCCGTGCGAGGCCTGACTTGCTTTCGAAATTGTATGAGAGACCGGCTCTTGTGATTGAGTTGACTCTGCAAATGAATTAACGTGTTTGGTGTTGGATTGTCCCGACGCTCCCCCAACTTTAGCTCGATTTGCTCGTGAGTAGCCACGGTATTCCCTGAGACTAACCGACCCAACAGAGGTCAACGCCAATAGGCTCAAGACGCTGGCCGTGGCGGCAACCCAAAAGTTTTTGTTGAAAACTCTCACTGTGAAGAATGCTAGTTCTTTGTGGCTCGGCCCACAGGGTTCGCAGGTCCAACTTGCGGACCTCTAGGTTGAAATGGACCAGATTGTCCGTTCCGTGGTGTTGAAGTCGATTGTTGTCTTGCTGCGTTATTGATCAATTCAGAATATCGACTTGAATTGCCAATCTTGACTGCGGTATCAAAAGCAGCGAGTGGTGCTCCTGCCGGTCCGAGGATTGATAGCGCAGCATTGTATTGCCAATTGCTAAGCCGATAAACTTTTCCCCATGTTGTTGTAGTCCCAATGCCGATACCGATCTTGCCGGCGCCAACGCTAAAACTCACACCCTTGACTTGGTAACTACTGTCCAGGAGTATGTTGGCATCATAGCCAAAGCCAAAGTCGCCTCCGCCAGCTCCGATCGAGTAGCCTTTCCCATCCAAATCTGTAATTGAGCGATCATTCGTGATTGAGATGGATCCGCTGATCGCTGTTCCAGCCTGAAGGGACGCACTCGTACCACCGGAGAGAGCGAAGCCATGCTGACCCTGATCGTCACTCACCAGTGCGACCTGACCGGTTACGCCGAGGATGATACCGGCGTCTCCGCCAATTCCTAACGAAAACACTATTTCACCTGAGGGATCCATGAATCGCAGCGGATTCTGGAAGGCATACGCATACCTGTTCCAGGATTGAGGATTAGCATCTTGGCCCGCTACTACGTCTCTCGACAGAAATCGTCCGAGTGCCGGCGAATAGTATCTCGCTCTGACGTAGAGTAGTCCGTTACCTTCATCTAACAAACCATACTGACCGCCAAACCTAAATGAGTTCGTGGTGTTTTCAATCTTATTTTCCGCTCGGCCAAATTCATCGTAAGCATATGAGTTGACCGCAACCTTCCCGTCGTCGGTCACCGCTATCGTTGAACCAACCGGATCGAAGTGATAGTAATAGTGCGTGCCATCGGGATTTACTTTATATGCCAGCCCCATCCCGTAAACGTAATAAGACGCGATCGCTCCATTTGCATCTGTCTCACAAAGCACTTGTGAAAGATCGTGATTGGTGTCGACGATGTAGCGAGTCGTCTTCGTTCCTTCTATCTTCTGCAAGCGCACGCCCAGACCGTTGTAAAAATATTGTGACGAGCCGCTGACGGAAACGAGACGGTTTTCAAAATCGTATCCGTAGTTCGTCGTAACACCAGCCTCAGTCTTACTGGTCATGTTGCCATTGGCGTCGAAGCTGAAGGTTGCCGGCCCGGCGTTTTGAATGCGGTTCGCAGCGTCGTAAGCGTAGCTGTGTGAAGTGTTTTGGAGCCGGTTGGCGAGCGGTTGGGTGACACTCGCAGCCGTGCGATTCCCGTTCTTATCCAAAGTGAAGCTATAGGAACTAATTCCCGAATCTGATTTCGTGATCAAACGGCCTGCGTTGTCGTAGGTCGTCTGACTAATAACCCCATTGGGATACGTAACCTTCGTCAGTAAATTCGTCGCGTCATACTGGAAGCTAGTCGTCTTTCCGGCCCAATCGGAAAGTGAAGACATTCGATTGTTGGCGTCGTGCTGATAACTAACCTGCTTGCCGTCGGGATACGTCAGCTTAGTGATGTTTCCATTTTCGTCATACTGGTAGCCAATAGTCTTTCCAAAAGGATCGGTGGCGCTGGTCACCCGATTCAACTCGTCATAAACGTAGTTCGACGTTCCCATTGAATCAACCATTCGCGTCACGTTTCCGTTCGCATCACGGGTAAGCTGGACGGTTGAATTGTCCTGATAGGTTATCGTGCTCAATCGATTAGCAGAGTCATAAGTGTATCTTGTTAGTTGACCCTTTGCGTCAGTCTGCGCAATACGATTTCCCACCTCGTCGTAAGAGCTGCTGGACAAATGCCCCAGAGGATTGGCGGTCGAGAGTAACCGGTTAAGCTTGTCGTACGTGAGGTTGGAAGTCTGATTTTTGGGGTCCGTTTGCGTTATGCGATTCTGGTTCTTGTCATACGTGAACTTGGCCGTTCCCGCCGCGGCGTCAGTCACCTGCGTGAGATTGCCAACCGCATCATAAGTGAACTGCGTCGCATTCCCGCGCGGGTCGATCTCCTTCTTCAGACGACCGGTCGCATCGTATTCTTTTTGAATCGCATTATTGAGCGCGTCCTGAATCCTGGTGACGCGATTCAGGGCATCGAAAGTGAAGGTTGTGCTCTGGCCCTTTGCGTCAGTGACCTTTGTCCGGTTGCCGTTAGCGTCGTAAATGTAACTGATAGAATTTCCGAGCGGATCCACGACGGTCAGCAGACGCCCTTCGTTGTCGTAGGTGTAGGTAGTTATGTTGCCCCGTTTGTCCCTCGTGCTTATTCGTCGATCCAGCTTATCGTAGGTGTGCTGGATAAAGTTGCCTTTTGCATCGGTCTCTTTAATCAACAGATTGTTCTCGTCATAGGTGTAATTCGTGGTGTTGGCGCGGGCGTCGCGCATGCTGAGGCGATTGTTGTTCGCATCATAGGTGTACGTGGTTACGTTGTTGAGCGGGTCGGTAACGGTCAGTAGATTGTCGTTCGCATCGTAGGCATACCTGGTGATCTTCCCTCGTGCATCGGTCATACTCGTTCGCCGCCCGATCCCGTCGTATCCATAACTAGTCGAGTTATTGAGGGCATCTTTGCTGCTGGTTAAGTTGCCCTGGGCATCGTAAGTAGAAGTCGCTAAGTTGCCGTTGGAGTCAGTAACACTGATGGGCTGGCCAAAAGAGTTACGAGCAGTTAACGAGGAATTGTTCAACGCGTCCGTCAGCGTGGTGAGGTTGCCATTTCCGTCGTATCCCATCTGCGTAGTCTTGCCCTGCTCATCAGTAAGCTGCGTAGGATTGTTCTTCGAGTCGTAGACGGCTCGACGCGAGTTTAGGATCGGATCACTGCGACTGGTGACGTTTCCATTTTGGTCATAGACGTAGGCAGCATAATTACCGCCGGCATCTGACGTTTGGCTTCGATTATTGTTTTCGTCATACAACACGTTGACAGCGCCGCTAGCAAACTGCGTGTTGGTATTCCGGTCGTGCAGCTGCTGAAGGTTAAAGTTTGTGTCTTGCACATACCTGGTTTCTTTGTTCAAAGGATCAAAGACCGAAGTCGACCCGTCAGCGTTGTACACAAACGTCCATTGATTAGCGCGCCCATTCTTTTGAGTAGCTACTCGATTACCGGCGTCGTACGTGTTGACTACAAGATTATTGCCCCGCCCATCAATGATACTGAGCAGGCGGTGGTTGGCGTCATACGTGTAGCCATTAGTATTGCCTCTGGCGTCACGGAACGAAATCAGATTTGAGCCGGCATCGTAAGTAAACTGAAGGTTTCGTCCGGCAGGGTCCGTGATGGCAGTCAAAAGCGAACCTGAATAGGCGAAGTTAATCGTACGACCGACGGTGTCGGTGACCTGGGACAGATTGCTGCCGCTGTACATTAGCGAAATCTGGTTGTTGTTCCTGTCCTGGATGGCGGTCAACCTACCTGAAGCATCAAATTGGTAGTTTCTTTGATCAGTCTTCTTCAGGGTCCAGGTACCATTCGTATTCCGCACCAGCGTGTCGTAGTACCCACGATAGCTTGAAATGAAATTGTCGGTCCCGGTTTGATTGATGTAATCCAACACCTTACCGTCGCTGTAATGTAACGAGGCACTGCTCGATGTCAGGTTAGTCAAATAGATATTGAAAGTGTGAGACCAACCGTTGCCTAACGGCCCCGGCGTCGCATCTTGTGAGTTGTAAGAGCGCGCCAACTCAAGGTCGAGGCCCCTTCCCGGTATGCGCAGATCAGTAGCGAGGTAATTGTAGTTGCCAGTTGCCGTATCAACCGGATCGGCATTGCGGCCCGATTTGGCGGGTGGAGAATCGTTGGATCCACTGCGGCCCGATTGCGTTCCAAAGCCAAGCGCATTACCTTGCTTTGGCACCACCCGGATCTTGACGTAGATCCGACTACCAAAGACTTGGCCGCTACCGTTTTGCATCTGCCAGTAGCTGTAATAGGTGCCGGCGGTGCTTGGTGCGATGATTGGTAGGTTCGGAGTGTTGATCCACTGTCCGGGACTCGCATTAATTATCAGCGAGGACAAAGATGAGAGATTGGAGCTGGTATTCCCGTTCACGATTCCGGGGACGTATACCAGGTGATAATTACTCCAGGAATTCGTCCCGCTATTCTGTATACGCCAGACCTTGTTTTGAGATTGGCCCGGCGTAAATTGCGTGTTATCAGGGATCGTTACATCGATAGTGCTGGCCGTGTAATACATTAGATCCGTGCCTGACGGTTGAGCGTTCGTGTATTGGGCTGTGGTACTTGCGTGGTTCCCGCTTGAATCAGTCAAACTAAACGTCCACTGGCCTAACGGATCGACAGGCTGACTCGTGATGACAAATGAGACGTTACCGCTACTGTCAGTATTGTATTGACCGCCATTGCCGGGTTGCCCATCTCCACGAGTCACACTCAGATTGACAATGCTGTTATGCGTGAATCCGCTGCCTGTGAATGTGAATCCGGTACCGCGTGGTCCAGAACCGGGGGCAACCGATAACGCGGCTGTTGAAGAGCATGACGAACCGGCAGTTATCAGGGCACTGGCTCTAGTGCTCTGCGTGCCGCTGCCGACATCGAGCATGTAAGTCGTGTAAGATCCCACCACCGTCCCGCAATCAGTAGGAACCGCTATGCTGATCTGCCCGGCGCTGTTGGCAACCGTCCCGGGAAGTTCGTACGTAACTCCATTCGGAAAGACTGTGAATCTGCGCACCTGACCGTTGTGCGTATAGTTGGTACCGGCTATTTGAATTGTTGTCCCTTGTGCCGCCGATGGCGGAGTAATATTCAGAGTCGGAGCATTGCATCCCGGTGAGGCGGTAACGGTCTGTCTTACCGGATTGCTCTGACTATTTGTACCTACGTCGATCATGTACAAGGTGTATGTGCCAGGATTGTCCGAACACTTCGTGGTATACGTCGAACTAAATTTCCCCAGACTATCCGCCTTAAGCTGGCTAATTTCTTGCGGTGTCGATTGGTTTGGAAACGTTAAGAACTGCCGAATCTGCCCGTTTGCGGTAAAACCAGTCCCAGTTGTTACAAAGTTTGTCGTGAGTTGAGGACCGGAAGGCGGGTTACTCGCTATCGTCGGCCCGCTCTGTCCAGCTTGTATCGTCACCGGATAAACAGCAATGTTGTTATTCTCATTGCTCTCCGGCTCATACCCATTCGGATATGACGGTGGGTTCAGTGGATCAACGTAGGCGATTATGTAATAGGTGCCTGCCGCAACGTTCGGAATGGGATTCATGGTGGCAACCACACTCTTCGTCCCATTGCTGTTGAGCACACCCACTGGAAAGTCGGGCGTTGAACCGTTGCTCTCCCACAACATCGTGTCGCCTGAGTCCCACGTAGAATTCGTCGAAAAGTAAACTCGATCCAATACGTACACGCTGGCCGCCGGGATGGCGCCGCCACTGCGATTCACTGTCACCTGGAACTGCACTCCGGTTTGCCCGGCATTGTAACCAGCGGCTGGGTTCGCTGAGTTCGTCAGGTCAGGTAACTGCGGCGTCGTGATCGTGACTGGATAAACAGCAATGTTGTTATTCTCATTGCTCTCCGGCTCATACCCATTCGGATACGACGGTGGGTTCAGTGGATCA